>Ga0070737_10001184_pt1 | contig 39659 bp, 47 predicted proteins | sample Coa_R1_10_FD_66438 | JGI IMG/M metagenome (GOLD analysis project Ga0070737, IMG submission 66438) | Surface soil microbial communities from Centralia Pennsylvania, which are recovering from an underground coalmine fire - Coalmine... | ecosystem: Environmental > Terrestrial > Soil > Unclassified... | reverse complement strand
TGCTGATTGTAAGTGGTATTAGCTAGGCCTTCTGCGTAGTTGGCGGCCCCCTTCAAGGCGGCGCCAGAACTGCCAAGCCCCTGCGCCGCAAACGCATTTTGCGTGCTTTCCAACCCTTGATTGAGCGTGAATCGGTAGCCGGGCGTTTGTTTTAGCCAATTGAGGAGTCGGCGCCCTGCTACCGGCGTGCCTGTCTGGCCGCCTGGTCCCATCATGCCAAGCGGATTGAACTGCAATGGATATCGCGCACCAAGAACATTCCCAGTCGTGCCTGTCATCCCCAACAGATCAGACAAGTTGTTGACCGCTGATGTACCAGCCGTCATAAACGGGGAAAGTTGACTCTCGATTGTTTGAAATTCACTCTCTTGGAGCTGTTCAGATTGTTGTGCCGCCTGCGCTTGTATCTTGGCCGCTTTGGTGGCCGCATCAGATCCCATAATGCCGCCAAACAGGCTGCCAACACCTGAGATACCACCGCCAATCAGAGCCGCAGTCGGCGCACTAATGCAGGCCATCCTACTTCTCCAAATCGATCAAATACACTACCTGTCTTCTTTCCCCCCAGCCTCCGCAACAGCTTGTCCATTCCCGCATCATGTATGCTCCCCACGGCCCAAAAATGCGGGAATGCCCTCTTCACGCCAATCTCTCTCATGTGTTGCAACGTCACCTTCAAAAGGCGCTCGCCTGTGCTGTGCGCCCGATGCGCAGGCTCAACATACCATGCACCTTGAGTCGCAATCCTGGAGATCCTGTCGGTAAGGTCCGGCGACAAATACCAGATCAAGTAACCTACCAGTTTGCTGTCTTCTCTGGCACACGCACAAACCAAATTCCCTGCGTTCTCAATCACTTCGACCATCTCTGGAAACGGATCAAACGTCCAAGGCACACCTAGCTCTCTGTGGTGTGCTTCCATCAACGGCTTTGCCTCTGGCCACAATTTGGCCCAGCCGCAAATTTCAACGGATGTCACTGCACCAGCCCCTTGTTCAATTCTCCAACCTCTTGCCTCAATTTGGCAAAGGCTCCCTGTTTTTCTCTAATTACCCTAATCCGAGCACTCATATCGATCTGGATGTTCTGACCGCGGAAGTGCTCCCACCGATCACGGAGAAGTTGAACACCCAGGCAATGATGACAGAGGTTGTCGAGATAATTGTAATCGTCCAAGTCGGAGTAGTTGAGCAGAAGGGTCCCCGGTTGGCTGGCAATTTCACAAAGCAACTCATCGCGGTCCCAAAGCTCGTCCATCGACATTCTAATGCCAAAATTCCTCAGGCTCCGCTGGACATCCCTCTTCCTTCGCCTGACAACAGCAAACTTCGCTTCTGGGAACTCCCGTCGAATGATCCGCCAACCAAGTGCCGACCCTGTCTCAACCGTGCCGGTTAGCGTTTCATCTGCAAACATCTCAAGAAAATCGTCGATCGTATCGCAGTTAACAACAACATCATGACCAACCACAGCCGGCGGAATCGAGAGAAGCTTGCTAAGCCAAGCCGATCGGGATCTTGGAAGGGTAAAGATAAAGAACATTAGCCTGTCCTTACCCACTGGCTGCCTGACCACATTAACCTGACAAAACCCCAATTGCTCGCTATCGAGTAAAACGTTAGCCCGGTGATAAGACTGCCGTCGCTAGTATTGATAAGAATGTTGTTCCTGCCGGCTACTCCCCCAGCGTCAGAAACGACAAACTCATCCCCTTGGATTGGTCCGGTCGGCAAAGTTCCTATAATGATCCCCCGAGTCGAGTCCACCAGATACGTCTGCGTCGGAAGTACCATCTGAAAATCAGCTTCCGCCAACACTACATTGGGAACAGCAGTAGGCTGATAGTTGAGGTAGCCTAGCAGTGTGCTTGATTGGGCGTTGTAAACCTCAACAATATTTTGTCCTTCGATGGTCAAAAAGGCTGCAACTTGATCGAGGGCGTTCTTGCTAAGACCGGAGGCGGACCACAGCGAATAGAGAAGTTGGTGCCAGGCCGGCTCGATTATACCATCTTTGTCGATAACAGGGGTGAAGTTGCTTGGAAAGGGAACGTACTGTTGATGTGAGAGGGCTTGCTGCTGTGGTGTCTGCGGGTCTTTCTGGATGTTTCTCATGACTGCTCAGGCGTCCCGTTTAGCCAAGCCCCGTTTAGGCTGACTTGCCCGGCAGCCGACCAGCTTACCTCAAATACCCGCCCACGGCTAATTCCTGTACGAAGGTAGAGCGGCCAAGTCATATATTCTCCGGGGGCTCCAAGGGATTGGAAAACTGTTGGGCCAAAAGTTCTGCCACGATCGTCGGACATACGGACGCCAATTTGCGCAGGATTGCCGCTCGCATCCAGCGGGGCAAGACCACACTCAACATCCAACTCAAGGCGGTCATAACTTACTCTCCTCCCATCAATTTCAACAATATTGCCATTGCCGATTTGAGCCCTCCCAAGATGCGGGAACGTCCTAACACAGCTGATAGGCCCCGAGACTCCCGCCACGTCGTCGGTGAAGTGGTTGAGATCGAGGGCATATAGGGTGCCGTTTTGCCAGTCGAGGCCGACGTTGGTCCCGTTGAAAAAGGCATGACATAGCACCCTGTCTCTATTAAGGCTTCCATCGGTAGGATTAGTCCAACATCTTTGGTGCCATCCCATCGTTGGGTCGCCGGCCGCTTCATCCCAAGCCCAAGTTTGGTTTCCGCTGGGGAAATTGAGGACATAGAAAGTGTGTCCGTCTTGTTGATAACAGTACCCAACCGCGTCCGAGATGGTTCCGCCTGCAGCCATCTTCCGAATAGCTGTCTCAAGAGCATGGTTGCTAATTCTCTCCGTTTTGTAGCCTTGCTGCCGAAACACCACGCCTTGCCCAGCCAAATCCTGCCCGAGCCAGAACACATTTATATCAGTTGCAGCCAAAGAATATTTGGCGACAGTTCCGTGTTCAACATAAGCCCATGTCATCTCAGCAAACGGGAACAACGTCCCACCCACATTGTACCAAATTTCGCTCTTCAACTGCCCTATCAAATATATAATGTGCCGGTTGACAATAACGGACTGTAGGGGATCTGGATAGCCTGACTTGCCGGCTATGTAAGTGGGGTCCCACCTGATCTCATTGGACAGACTAGACCAAAATAGGTTGGTCCCCGGCTGGTTACCGATGATGAAGGTGTCGATGTAGTCAATTTTGTCGGCCCCAACAAACAGCCCTGTTGGATCGTTGATCTGGCTAAAGCTGTGGCTCCCCAAATCGACTTGCCAGCCGTTGCTAGATCCATCGACGATCATCAATGTAGTGCCATTGTCAATCATCGAGCATATGTTGGTCCGATACGGGCTAATGCTTCCTTCCTGAGTTAGTGTCCAAGAAGGGCTGACGTTGTAGACATTGCTTCCGATGATGGCCCAACCTTGCCCGTCGGAAGACCGATATAGGCCCCTTCCCGGTGCGGGAGTTGGCGGAGAAACCAAACTGCGAAGCCCCGGCCTCTGATAAAGAGTCATTGGGGCAATGCAATCCTTCCTGTTTACCTCTGGATACAGGTTGACGCATCGTTGCGCAGACGCAATTATTCCCCGAGTGACATAAGATCCGCCAAGGAGAGGAATCTGCATAGCTAGCTACGCAGAAATGCTCTGCTTCCAATTGCCAAGCTCGAAACACTCATAGCTGGCGCATTTGCCACTTGCCTGCGCAACACCAACTCCTGTTGCGGCCGGTGTTACACTAGTGTTTGGCGTGATGGTATCGCCGGCCCCGCCATTGGCCGCATTGCTCGGCTGCCCAAACACTTGCAGAGAGTTAGCCCCATTGTTGTTAATAGAGACAAATCGGCCCGGCAAGGCTTGCGGCAGCATAACACTATCTCCCGCCGTCGTCACCGTATCCACTTGATTGTTTGTCGCTGTCAACTGAACAGCATTAACTTGTCCGCCGCCTGGATGGGCTACAATCCCCCCTTGCGTAGAAAACAGCAGACTTAGCAACATGCTGATCTCTTGAATGTCTGCCAATCCGAAAGTCGGCAACATCCCAGTCTGCTGATTGAGATGAGGGAAATACCCAAGGATATTGTATATGTTAGGCCCAGAAGCCATCATTCACTCCTAGTAGAACTGATCGGAGAACACATTGTAAACGCCCGGCCTGTTCATCTCGGCCGGCATCGTCAAGTCTGGAATTTGTACATTGCTTGATCTGATCGTCTGTAGCGCATCCTTTGCCAGCGCCTTTATCTCATCCACCTCCCTCGGCACGACAATCCCATACTTGGACCGCAACCTCAAAGCAAGATTGTACAAGATGGCCGCAAAGTACTCATAGGGTAGTTGAATGAATTGGCTGGCTGTTGTCCAAGCAGACGGCAATTGCTCCATGAAGCTCATCCCGACCGCATAGATATTTGCTTGTGGAACCGGCCAAGGAAAGGCTACACCCAGCGGCCATTGCGGATCGTACCAAATCTTTTTTGGGAAGCTCACCAAATTCTTGAGGGAAATCTTATCATAATCAGCCCGACTCTTGATAAGCTCAAGAGGATAATCGATATTGTTCGTTTGCCCAACAACAAACCCAGGCTGGTTCATCACAAGCTGACGAATGAAGGCAGAGATCAGTTTGGCAGGTCTGACTGATCCTGGTCCTGTGTCAATGTCGCCGCCCGGCCCTACCGAATAGAACTGTGCCCCCGTCGAGGTAATGGTATAGTTGACTACATGATAAATCAGGAAGTTCTTTCGCTCCCACTGCTGCAACATCCATTGCAGCCGGACTTGCGCATCATTCAGGTCCTCTGCAAGCGGAGTCTGCCCAACACCAAATGCCCCACACTCTTTCAAGGCTTGTAGACAGATATCCCTGACAGTAGTCTCAATAGGGTTCAGTTCCATGCTACATGGTCACTTTCCGATCTCCGTCCGGCTTCCGCTCGAATTTGGTGGCGGTTTGCTCCCTCGCCAATTGCTTTCGGAGCCGTTCAATTTCAGCTTCCATAGCCTTGATGTGTTCGGCCGATGAGATTGGAGGGGCTTCTTTTCCAGCCGCCGCCATCGCCTTGGCCGGATGATCGTGCCAGCCCTCCTCCCGCAACTTATCCGCTTCCTCCTCGTTATGCGCCACCCGACTAATAAGCTCTCGCTGTTCCCCAACCATCTTCGGCCCCATCGGTGTTACAACAACCTCAGCCGGCCTGGTAATCCGCTCCTCCCCTTTCGGGTGGTAAAACATCATTGGGTACTCGACCGGCCCTTTGTATAGCCGTGCCCCCTCCGGAGTCATCGAGTCCGCATTGGCAGAATTCTGCGCAAATACCCCCTTTGCCTCCATCATGTCGTAGACAGTAAAGCGCTGGTTTCTCGGTGTCATCGGCATTGGTTAGCCCTTTTTGCTGGCGGGCGCCGGAGGGGGAACTTCTGGATTGTTGCGCCAGCCGCTTGCCAAAGCCTCTTTCTCTGCCTTAGCGTCCGGCACAATCATTGCCTTAAGGTCCCGCGGCCCACCCTGATAAAGCATCTTCGGAAACTCTTCCGTCTGTTTTGGCACTAAATTCACAATACCAAAGTCAAACCCCATCTGCCGCAGCTTGTCTAGCTCCATCGCAATGTTGTCAAGAGACACCTTCGCAGTCATTTGCCGCTGCAAAGTATCCTGAGACCCCGCAACAAGCTGGATAGCCTCCTCCATGCTTCTGACAACATGCTCTGGCTGAAATCCTTTGTCAGCCCTGATCTGATCCACCATCGTCTCTTTCCTTATCCAACCGTGTTTTCTCAAATAGAGAAGGTAGCACTGGCAGGTTTCTTTGCCGGACCCCGCCTCTGCCCTCAAACTGCCGCTTCATCCCCTCGTGCCGCTCCGCCTCTTCCAAAGTCGGAAACCATCCATCGCCAAGCTCTGCCAATTCCCAAGGCGATCGCACCAACCGACCTTGCGGCGCCGCAACCGTATGGAAGTAGGTTTTGGGCCATGCTTCCTTTTCTGGCCACGGACCGGCTTCCAAATGGTAGAAGTGGCCGAGGCGAGCCAGAGCAGCGAGACTCGCCTCGGCTTCGCGGAGAGCCATTTCGATCACTCTGCATTCCTGTGGTTGCCCTGCATGCAAAGCGAGTAGCTCTTCGCGAATGCTTTTCCATCCGACCGGCTCGATCACAGACTGGTCATGCCAGTCTTTCTTGTGGATATCCTCATTGACCTTAGGCTTTTTATTTGCCATGCCCCTGCCTAGCTGTAGACCTGGTCAGCCACAATGCACGCCCACTCCGGCCGTATCCACAGATACCCGTACAGCACATCCAAGCGGGTAATGAGTTGGTCGGTCCCGATGAAGTAGTCAGTGACCATTCTCATACTGACGCCATCGAAGATCTCTCTGGCCGCCTCATGCACGTTCTTTGGCATTTCCAGGTCGGCCGTCGCCAGCGTCACCGCTTCTGGAGCATAGCTAAAATTTTTGGTGTAGCTGACGCTTGGCGCCAGTCCGGCGACCGGATTGACAGCGGCCCCATTGGCTGGGCTGACATCGACCGTCTGATACTGAGTTTGCTGGCCACCCGGTCCCGCAGGAACAATAGCGGGATAAATAGGAACCGTCGTCGCACCCGACGCAACATTGGCGGTCACGACAAACTGTCGGAGTCTTCCCGTCGATTGTTTGGTGATCCTGTTGACCTGATGAACGCCGGCGATCGTGATGACATCACCAATATTCAAGGAGCCAGCTAGGGCGTTGACCGTCAAATTCAGGCCAGTTTGGTTCGCACCATTCACCGTGGCAGAGCCCTGCGCAAGGGTGCCCGTCGTATGGGTGATAACCGTCTGGTCCTTCATCCAGATAAAGCCGAGCGCATCGTACATCCGGCCTGTGGTGTACTGTCGGCTGATCTCGCTCTGTGGGTTCAGCAATCCAGACAGAGTAGCCACAACCGACGCCTCGGTATCCGGGCTGTTGACAATCTTGCGATTGGCAATTGGAGCGGAGTTGTTGTCTAAAATCGCTCCAGACCTCAGATAGGTGCTTTGAATAGGAGTCAGAATGTTGTTGTTGGCATCCTGATTTGCAGTCCAATTGCAAATCCCTCCCTCACTGCCGCTCATAATATCCACTGCGACCGCACCGGCCAAGTTGTTGACCATCGGGGCGAGGACACGCCGGCTGTAGTCATCAAGGGATAGAGTTCGGTCGGCCGTGCTATACGCAACATCAACATGTTTCTGTGTTGCTAGGACCAAAGTCGTGCTTTGCTCTGCGGTATCCTGCACAGACAGCGCCGGCCCTGTCGTAACTGTGAAATCATTGGGCAACCTGATACGCAATGTGCTGCCAATCTTGGCTCCGACCACAGCAAAACTGTCGTCATATTGCATATCCACATTTTGTAGAAAGGCGTTGCTGTTTTTCCAAAGCCGCACCGCCTCGCGGGTAATCATGTTTATCGTGAGAAGACTGTTTGCCACCGCAATATACCTTGTGTTTGGCGCGGTTCCTCAAGTGCGCCAGAATTAGAGTTGGGCAACTCCAATAAAGCCCATCCACCAGTCTACGGGACTGGGACCGAGTCAGGCCATTTAAAGTCATGCCGAGGACCTATTCTCCAACCGTCAGCGACCGTATAAGCCGCCTCTGTCTTTTAGCTGCTTCTCCCGGCGCCTGATCCATTCCTCCATGCTCAGACGATCGGCCTCATTGGGATTGTCCGGAGCCAGTTCATGCACCGGCCTTCTGGTCCCCACCGGATTGATCGGCTTTGGCGCCTGACTAACCTGCTCTGCCGGGCTTTGCGCCATCCTTCCTAACTCTAACCCCATTCGCAGCGGTGTCATCCCCAACAACCTCGCCGCTTCATTCTTGTCCTTCCCCAATTCATAAAGCAGTCTTGCTGTGTCGCCTGCTTCCAGCGCCGCTTGCAAAAACTGCGTATACTGTTGAACCTGTACAGGATCGCTCTGATCCACAAGACTGCGAAGGTTGCTGATACTCTCATCAAAATCATTAAATTGCTTGCGGCCAGCAAGAGCCACCTCATTGCAGCGCCGATTAAACTCTTCTGCCTGCGCCCGCCGTTCCACCTCTTCGCGAATGCGGGCTTCCAAATCAGGCTGCTGTTCCTCTTGAGAAGGCTGCGCTTGTTGTTGTCTGTACTTGGCAAGCTCTTCCTCAAGCTGTTTCCGCCTGGCAGTCAGTTGGGCAATACGCCGATCCCGCCAGTCAACTTTCTCCTCTCTTGGCTTTGCCTTCTCTTCCTGTTCTGGTTTCTGTTCCTCTTGCTCTTGCCCCTGCTCTTGCTCCTGACCTTGATTTTGTTCTTGTTGTTCTTGCTGTTCCTGTTCTTGTGCTTGAGTCTCCTGCTCCTGCTCTTGAACCTGGCCCTCCTGCTCACCGGCCATTGCGCACCCTCCTCACTCCTTTTGGCAAACTCCTATCCAATACCAACGCTTCCATTATCTTCTCTTTCAAGTCTTCATCATCGGTCTTTTGCAACAACAATGCAAGTGTGGCCCGTGCAAACGGCACGCAAGCCGGCCACTTCGTTTCAACAAACCTTTTCGCAAGTTCTTTCTCTGTCACCTCTGGCCAGCGCTCCTTCCACAACCTCCGCAACAGGTTGTCGGACATAAGCTTGTCATAGAGCGCACCGGCCGCTTCCTTTGCCACCTCTGCTATCATCTCGTGCGCGGCAAACTGTCCACTCTTAACAACTTGCACTGCCTAGCCCTCCGGGTGCATCAACGGACCAAGCACATAGTTCTCTGCACCACTCTCTTGCTCCGAGAACCTGCGAGGGATGCCAAACCCCCTTGCAACCTCTGCAGGGCCTGGCGATGCTGGTCCAACTGCCCCCAATGCGCCCCGAACAGGCACCTCTGGCGTTGGCGTTTTTGGAATTGGCACGGGACTTGTTGTCAAATGGCCCTCGCCAGCAAATGGGTTATATTCGACCGGGGTAAATTGGAAGTGGGGTGTCAGCAGTGCCAATGTCAGAAGTTTGCCCAAGTCGGGGTTTTGGAAGGCTGTTTGAGGCATTTCCGTCGGAGATGTTTGGGGCTGAGAAGGAATGGCTTGTCCTGCTGTAAAATCGATCAAGTCAGGCTGCTGGTAGTGAAAATTTGACATTGCAGAGGCGGGAAGTTGGGGAAGCTGTAGCGGGAGCATGGTAAAGCTGCCACCACCGCTGACTCTGCCAGTCCCTTTCGCTAAGCTTGACCACTGCCCTGCCAGTGCTTGCCAATTCACGGTCCCTTTCTTCGCATCTTCCAGCAAATCCCTACCAGTCTTCTGACTATACGTAGTTGTAGCCAAATCCCAGGCGGCAATATTTTGCTGGGCCATGTCGGCAAAGTTAGTCAGGCCCAGTTTGTGCGCTTGCTGCTCCCAAGTCTTCCGCTCCCACTGATAAGGGCCACTTGCACTGGTAGGCCCTTGTGGCCCCATTCCCTGCCAGCCTGGAAACTCCGCCCCAGGCTCAAAGGGAACGCCTCCGTAGTGAACCCAAGGATTTCTCAGTGTCCCTTCATGGGCGCGGATATAGGCAAGTACCTGAGCCCTGTAAGCGGCGTCAGATGGATCTTCACCAGGCCCAAGGTCGTTTTCGGTCATATCAGCCAGACCACAAGGATCACAATAACAATGACGAACAGAATGCTGCTAGGATAGTAGCCCCAAGGTGCGGCGTATGGCCACACTGGTAGCACACCTATCAACAACAAGATCAAGATGATAAGAAGAACAGTCCAAAGCATTTTAAGGCTCCTCAAACGGATTATGCTCGACCGGCTCAAGGTTGAACGTCTGCCCTGCCTTTATGACTGTTTGCTGTTCGACTGGCGTTTTAAACATGACCCAAGGAGGAACCCGCCTAAGCTCCTCCGGGGTCATATAGGATCGCTTCTCGGCCAATCGCGCTTCTTGCTCCCCAGCCAACGCCCTGTATCTCTCGATTGGCCGGTTCAATAAGTCTTGATGCACCAGCAGCTTACCAATAAATTCACTAATTAGCGGGTCGCTGAAAAGCTTTTGTCGTGCCTCTTCTGAGGCATTATTTATTGCTTCTGTCAAATCGCCGTGCTCATATCCCATGTCACGGAGTTTGCCGGCAACCGACGGCCGCCACTGATTTAAAACGCTTTCTGACTTCCGGACATCAGACAACCACTTCGGCGTTTTAAACAAATCTGGCGTGCCACCCACAGCAAACCCCTCTTTTCTCTGTACCGCGTGTTGCAATTCATGTAGGAGGGTTCGCTTAAAAGTCAATGGGCTCAATGACTTATCAGCAAAAATCGTATTGGTCGAAGGATCGAAACCCCCTTGCACTCCGGCCCAAGGAGGACTTCCCCCATACAACAAGTTGCCAAGCTCCGGATAATTCCGATAAAGCTCAGGATGCGCCAAAACCTCGCTCATCTTTGTGCCAGGCTGTATGTCAACCGGAGCCCCTCGCACCCTCGCCGGCTGATCGGGGATCTCAAACCGCCAAGCCTCATCAGCAAACTTGTTGCCCCATCCCAATTGGTTCCAAACCTTCTGCGGATCGACGCCCCTCTTGACAAAATATTTGGCCGTTTGTAACGCCTGCAATGGTGCCTCAAGCGCCTTTGGCCCTGCCAGAATGCCCGGCCCAGTCGATAACGCAATTTCCATCGCTGTCCGCAGCCTTTCAGGGTCAATAACCTGGCTGGAAAACCTCTGCTGCTCCGGCGAAAGCGGCACGCCATATATGTTGGTCCCCGGGCCGACCGGCGGCTGAATGCCGTAGCCAAGCTCGCTTTCCTCTTGGAGCCAAAGCGGGTTATCATCCACGCGGCGCCACCTTCAAAAACTTCCCGCCCCGCATAGGATCTGGCACATACCAATTGCCGTCTGGAGCCCTCTTCGCCCCCAACTGCGGCGGCGGCGCAAACTCGCTCGACGCCCCCTGATCCGATTGCTGCATCACTCCTCCCATGTTCGCCTGAATGATAGGCAGTAGTGATGTTCTGAGGCTTTCTCCTACAAGCTTTTGGACGAGTGGGGCCAACACAGCCTCATCTGCCTGCCCGCCACCACTACCTTCTTCCTGTTTCGGCTGTAAACCCTGCGGGAAAAGCGCCTCCAGCCTATCCGTCTGAGCCTTATAAGCATCAATATCCCTCATCTGATCTTTGCCGATCAGCTTGACCTCGGCCTTGCCTTGCCGCTGCAAGCTCTCTGCCAAGTTTTGGCTAAGAATTTGAACCTGCGACTGCAAAAGCTGCTCGTTCTGGCTTGGCCCCTGTCCCAATGCTTGTGGCGGCACCATCCTCTTAAGTCTTTGTGCAGCCTCTTGCGCCTCGTCAAAGTCCATCGCCTTCAACAACAGATCCCCAATAAGCCCCGTCAAGGCAGGCGCCTGCGTCAGTATCAGCGTCATCGCCTCAACTGTCTCTTGCCGCTTTGTGGCATAAGCCGGCCCGACCTCAGATGCAATCTCATACTTACCCAAATTCGGATTGAAAATCCGCTTGATAACTTCCTCGTTGTGCGCAACTTCTTGCAAGTATGCCAGTCTCGCCCCCGGATCTATCTCAACTTCAAACTCAACCCCATCATCGGCCAACGCCCTCCTCACTCGCTTCGTATCATATACCTTGGGAATTAAATCAATCAATTGTTTGCCGGTGTAGCGAAGCGCCTCTGCATAATTGTCTAGGAAGTGATAGGTGGCTGTGTCCGATTGCTCTTGCCGCTCTTGGATGGCTTTGCCAGTCCGCTCGTTGCCCAACATGCCAAGCTGGTTCTGGTATTGCCCGCTGACCATCATCATCTGACTGAAAGCAGTCTGCATCCCTTGCTCAAAAGCCGGAGACATATTAGGCGGGTCTTGTCGCATTGGCGGAGGAATCGGCTGGTCCGGATTTTGCTCATCAATATGGTTCCACGGCAAAAATGTCGGATTTTGCTTGTTGGCATTAGCCCAAACCGTCTCATAGTTTTCGATCGCCTTGGCCGGAGCTACCCAAGGTGTCTTGCTCTGCAATGCAACAAACTCAACCTGCGCACTGGCGTTGTAGTTGTACATCCGCTGCGCATCTTTCATGTTCCGAGTATGGCCCTTCCTATCCAGGATACCACCAATAATGATCTCCTCACCAATACACCTAATCAGAGGAATGTACTTCCCCGGCCAAACAGTATGATCGACAACCTCTTCTCCGGCAATCAAATACCACTCAACCACTTCATCGTTGACTTCCCTGATGCGGGTCAAAGGGTGATCGACAACCGACTTCCGCATTGCTTCCGTCAGCCGACTCGCTCTAATCGTCTTCCTCTGACCACCATCAACAAATGAGATAATATGGTCTTTCTTCGGTGCTTTTCTGAAATACTCGCAAACCCTAATATGATCCTCAACGAGAATATCGTCATCAAGGGTCGATGACGCACCAAGGGGAGCCAGTGTTGCTCTGCCGGTATAATCTGGGTAGGCCGCATCAAATTCTTCCCGCGGCATCACATCAAAAATAAAAGCAAACTTGGCGTCTTCTCCAGTGGTAGTTTGAATGTCAGGGTCCATATAGACCGAAAGAGGGTCCCAAACCCGCCTGATGTAAATTTCCTGATCGAAACTGTCGTCTTCATACTCAGTGACCAATCGCCACCAGCCGATCCCACCATCGATCTGGAACCGTCTAGCTGTCGTAAAAGCCGATTGCGCCTCGCTCTGATACATAATCCGACGAACCAACTGTTTCATGCAATTGGCGCTCTCTTGCGTCGCCCCGTTTCCCCTAGCAATAATCTTAATCTCGCTCTTCTGCCGCCTGCCCTCGTTGGCAATAATCAGATTGTGCTGCCTGATAATGTTCATCGTTAGGCAAGGCTTCGAGGCAACATCCCTGCTCTGTCGCATCGAGTTCGGCCACTGATAGCCATTCTCACTATCGGCATTAGCAAATTTTATATCGTCGATGAAGCGCTCTCGGGCAAAACTCTCCCATTCGGTGCAGCGTTTGAAGCGCTCAATCGCCTCCGCCACAACCGGATCGACGCTCTCCAGAACAGGTTTAAATCGGTCGTTTCCCTCAGACCAATCCAGTCTCACATCGGGATTATGCCGACGTGCCCCACTCATTTTGCCGCCTTGGCCCCTTTCCTCGTAACCTTGCTTCCCTTCATTAGCCCAACCTTGTTAAGCGTCCCGTACACTGCCCCCGGATTATCCGGATACTCTCGCTTGAGCTTCTGTTTGACATCGGCATAAGCTGTCTTCTTCCCGCTTGGTGTCCGTTCTGGCATCTCATCCTCACTATGCAATCAGTCAGTACCGCATCCAGTCCAAACTTGTTGGCCCTCTTCGCCAATCCTCATTAGCAAACTCTGGCTCTGGTTTTCGCATTGCCCTTCTTAATTTGTCGAGGATGCTCTCCTCCGGCGGCTTGGCCCCTGTCAACGCAATCGCCAAATACCGAAAAGCATCTGCGCTGTCACTAGCCCAATCGTGCAGCGGCGCATTGGCCCTCTGCCCATCGACCACCTTAAACCGATAAGCCCGCAGCCCCCTAATGCCATCCGCACATTTTTTTTGGTCAAACCAACACTCATTCATTGCGATCCTGGCCGCATTGATCCCATCCGTAACAGATAGCTTTGGCACTATCTGGACACGGTAACCGGCTTGTCTGACTATCTCCTCAATGGTTTTCTTGCTGCCTAGCCGCTCCGCCCTCGCATCATGCGGCAGCCACATCGTTCCGTAATTGTAGCCCTTCTGTTGGCAGATCGCCAAATAATGCGTAATATCTTCGCCTGTATTGGAATAAAAATCCAGGACACGAGTTTGCATGGCTACCCGCTGTGCAAACCAAACAGCAGTCGCATCTGCCCGACCCAAATCCCAAAACGTATCGACCGGCCAACTTTTATCCCAGGGCACCTCGCAAATCCTCCCTTCTCTTTGCAACTTTCTCAGTTCCTTGGCATAAACGGCCCCGTCAAGAACCTGAACACACTGCCCTTCCCAAACATTCAGGTAGTAGTCTTCGTCCCGAATCTTATCACGCTCCATCTCTTGCCGAAGCACCTCGGGAAACCAAGGATTGTCCCGCCACGTCGTATGTATAACAATACAACTCTCATCAGCATCCAACACAAACCGCTGATACGTATAATCATCCTCAAACTCAGGATTAAACGTCATCCATATCTCAGAACCCTCTTTCCGAATAGTCGGAATCAAAATACCCCAACTATGCTTGCTAACTTTAACCGCCTCTTCCACCCAGCAATAATCCACACCTTCATAAGACTTGATCTTTGTGGTATTGTTTCTGATTCCCTCAAAAGAGAACTGACCACCATTGGCACCGTAGATACGTTCTTTCTCGACTCTGTAGAACTGGCCTAGTCCTAGACGATCGATTTGGTCAGAGAGAAGCTGGTGGACCGAGTCCCGCATGGAGTTTTGAAGCTCTCGGGTGCACAGGACACGGATCGGCTTTCTGGTTCCCAAAATGAGAAGGGCGCGGGCAACACCCCAAGACCGGCCAGCACCCCGGCCGCCCCAAAGTACCTTATATCGACTTGGCTCAAACAGACGCTCCAGTTTTTTTGGAAACTTAGCGTCCATTATTGACAATACCAATAAGGGCTAAAATAAGAACAATGAACGAGTATATTTTGAGCATGCGTTGCACTATAAACTATATTGCCTCCACCAGTAAATTGAGCCGGCCCCGTGAAGTTTATCCAAACTTCTCGACCTTGCCATCCCCCATTCATTGTCTGAACTGGTGTGGTCCCACTTATAGCAACAGTGGGATTAACTGGTAAGGTTACTGTCGAAGTGGACGAAACAGTAGTAACGCCACCATCTATACCAATATTGTGGTCGATGGTCATTTGTGTAGTTGGGGAAAAAGGAGTCCCCAATAAAAGTTGTCCATTGGGGGCACCTGCGTTGTAAAGGTCGTTGCCTTCAATATCGATGTTCTGCATTGTGGCTCCCCACAAACCAACAGAGGCAGCTACATTGGCTCCTCCCTGGTTCCAGCAATTTGAACCAACGGTCGAACCCCGCAATTGAAAATCCGTTACATTACCAACAACTATCCCATAATATGTTCCACTTACTCTTCCGCCTCCGCAAATTACACTGTTTTGAACGTATAGATCAGTAATATTCCCAGTTCCGTTAGCCCAAAAAGTATTCTGTCCAGCACCAATAATACGCGCACCAAGGAAGCGGATCGACGAAATAGTGCCTCCCTTCGAGTTATCGATCGATACGTTGTTGACCGGAGACCAAGCCCCTTTGCATAGTCCAGCCCAACAGCCTGCCGTACCACTCCAAGTTCCATTAAACTGTATATTAGAAATAATAGCAGACGGGTTAGTTGTTACAATCCACAATGCTTGTCCGTTCGTGCTATCTCCTAGAACTGTGTCCCAAAAGAAGGCGTTGGTTGCATTGTCGATTATGGTTCCTATTTGAGCGCCAAGGTTGTCGTTACCAGCGACATAAAACCCCTGCGCGCCATTCGTAAAATACATTCCGGCAGTAAAAGCATGTACAGCGGAGTTGCCGTACAGTGCGATTCCATTATCGATAATCCTGGCATCGATGCTACCGCTCTCTTCTATTCCATAACAACTAACTGAACCATTATCGGAACTATCAAACATAAAGTTGTTGAGAATTCCATTGTTGTTACCAGTATCTAAAATGTACCCGCACTCATTCTGGATATTGACCCGATCAACAATAGTGTGATTGCTGTTAATCGTTATCGCCCAACCAGATGTATTTCCAGTCAATCCGGTGATAGAAAAGTCTTCCAGAACTGACCCGTCCGATCCAGACGCAAGCGTAATCAAGTTCTGGTTGGCTGAACAATCTTTGAAGCCTCCAGAGGTTGCAGGGCTTTGAAACGCATTTCCGCTACCTTCAATACGCACCGTCTTCGTAATTACAATAGCTCTGATACAATAGAAGCGGTTACCCAAAAAGATAGTTCCGCCGCCATTTGCGGTGGTGACAGAATCGACTGCTTTCTGAACGCAAGCGGTATCGTCAGTTTCTCCGTCTCCAACACAATTGTACGGTGCAGCCATAAGGTTTATTCCAGGGAGTCCACCTCCATTAACAGTAATAGGCACTCCGTTAACTTGGACTCCTTGCGCATTTAGTGTGCCTATGCTAGGCATCCCCCCAATCGGATTACCAAGCATTGCCCCGCCAGTCATGCCCAACATCAATCCAGGTACTCCGGCAATGCTAAACCCCAAGTTCCCGCCGTCTGTTATCTGGTTATTCGATGCGTTTAGGCAAATACCCCCCGCGTTTCCTCCTTGCTGCCCCAGCGGATTGACACACAACCCGCCCCCATTGATGTAAGCATTGCCTTGAACTGTCAAGGGACCGTTAACCGTTTGAGGACTACTGGTAATTTGGGCTAGTGCTACCCCAAAATTTCCTAGCAAAAATACAGCAGCAAGGAGAACAAAACGCATCTGATACCCCAATAACTAGCAGCCGTTTCCAATGCTTTGCATTGTCGCGGTAGTGGAACTCGGGAAAGTGATCAGATAGCAGCGGCTGGACCCTTGCGCAACCGTTGTAGTACCCTGCATCGTCACACCAGTCCCGCCCGCCACGGTCCAAGCAAACGCGCCAGAGCTTTCATTATCAACAAGCTGCATAACACTGCTGCCAGGCCCAAAGCTGGAATTGAGCGCCTGCAACGCTTGAAACATCGCCGATGCTGTCGGGGTTGTCACAGTCGCGCCAGCCGCAAGCGCTCCCGTCAGCAGCAGCCGAGTGAACCACCCCGTCGCCATCTGAGACGTTGTCGCCGTGAACGAAGTCGTATTCGTCGCAGATACAATGTTTCCCTGCCCAAGCTGTCCAACAGTCACAAGCTCATTAGCCGGATTGTTGCCGCTTGGCAAATTGGTTTGGACAGGAATAGACTCCAGCCCAGACAATGGGAATGTAAACATGTAGGGAGATTGGCCAGCAATCGGCCAGTTCCCAAACATGCCGGCTGCTGAAGCTGCGACAGGCGCCGCAAGCAAGGTCGCAACGGCCAAACCACCAAACCACTTTTTCATCGCTTTCTCCTCAGAAGAACCCGAAGCAGACGTAGTGCAACACGTCGCCCGCTCCGAACGCACTAGCACTCGTTTTGATAACAAACTGAGATCCTGACAGAACTTGCACCTCTATCGGAACAGAGGTATCGTCATCGCTGGCCAAACACGTTGGCTCATTGGCCCATGTAAACTCAAACGAGACGGTACAGGAGTTGCTGGGGGTGCTGCCAAGTTGTATCAGGCCGACCGAGTCCGTTCCGGCCGGCAAAGCCCCACCGCCACAGCCGCTAACCGTCGGCTTGCCAATTGTTGTTGTAGAAAGAAAATGCCCTCCATTGCCAATTTCCCAAGCGGACAGCGGTGTAGTCATTCCAGGCGGCGTCACAATAAAATGAAGCTCGGCCGAATGGTCCGATGCTGTCCATGTATCAGACGCCAACCCATGAACGGCCGCAGCCGTTGACCAACTGCCTCCATCATACCCGCCAAAGTCAACCGTGCCCAACACCTGATTTGCATTAACCGCAGCCAACCCGCTCCAACTTCCATTTGCCCGATAAACTTGCATGCCGCCCCAATTGCCAACGTTATACACCAAATAGGCAGACCAATTTCCTGTGCCTGGGGCCGATACAAAATCTGCGCTTGAACCGGACGGCAAGACCGGCAACGCCACTCCCGACATATTGTTGCTTAAGGTTCCCTGCATAGTCAGATTGGTCGCAGCGGATATGGCGCCACCCGCCGACAGCCCGCTTCCCAAATTTAACGCGCCCCCCACAGTCAGAGCCCCTGTCACCGACCCATTTCCATTGACAGTCAGAGCGGACGCCGTGACATTCTGGAAAGTCGGACTAGAACTGTTGCTTGGCGGTGCTGCAGTCACCGCATCCCACTGCAAATTACCAAATTGATCATAAACCACTTCTCTGACATTGCCTGTCGCCCAAATGGCCGCCCTTCCAGCACTGTCCAACACGACGGGATCTGTGTTAGCTATAGTCAGTGCGGAGTCGGAGTAGGTTGTGACAAACGTTGTTGTGCCTGGGACGTAGGTGTAAACTTTGCCTCCAACCAATGGGGAGCCGTTTTGATCCAGAAAAGTCTGCTTGGCGTTGGGCAGCAAGCTTTGCGCGAGCGCTGCTCCCGGCAACACAATCAAAAATAGCAACAACCAAGCCATTGATCTCAAAGGCAATTTAGGGCGCCTCTTGCCAAAAGTTGATTTCGATCTACATTTGTCCGCGAAGGAGGGAACCATGCCAAAATTTCTCGCAACCTATCTGGCCAGCATACTCCTCACCACACCGGCCTGGGCCAACACCTATGACTTCTATGCCACCTCCGGCGTGGATTTCGGTGGGCATCCCATTGCTGTCCTCAACGTGCCGCAGGACATTGTCAATTCCGGCTCGTTGAGTTTCACCGTAGAATGCTTTGTTCCGGCAGCCGCACAGCTCGGTTGTCCCGATCCTTGGCCGAACGGCCTTACCGGTAGTTGGAATTTCGGCGGCGTCATTCCCGCTGCGACCTCTGGTTTTGCATCCTACCCCGTCTCCCTCGCCTTCAATTCCGATGGCACAATGTCGGGGACTTTCGATGTGATCGAAGAGCAAACCGGGTTTATCGTCCGCGGGTCCGAATATGCTTGGTCGGGCACGATCGGAAACGACCTAACTGGCCCGCTCGCTGTTACCGGATACTGGATCGATGGTCCTAATCCCTCGCCCGTACCGGAGCCGTCGAGCCTCGCACTGATTTTGCCTGCCATTGTCGCTCTCGTCAGCTTGTCGCGCCGATCGGGCCGACCCCCCACCGCGGGTTGTTGTTGAAGGCCAAAGGCGAGTTGATTCCAGGAGGAAAGCCGAGATACTGGCGGCGGCGGATCTCAGTATAAGCATTGCTGGCAATCGCCAGATTAGCGTTGCCGGTTTGGCGAAAGAGCGTGTCGGCCATGCCAAGGCAGGACGTCAGGAAACAGAAATATGACCGCGCATCGTAGTAATTTGCGCCAAAGTTGTTGTCGCCCATATCCTTGACGCCGCCAGCAGTGGCTACAGCCGCGACGCCCGGCCATGGCATCGGCGTCAACGAGAAGACGATCGCCGGCCCAAACAGGATTGTGTCTCCGGCATTGATCCCCTGCCCGCTGAATTGTCCGACCGGCTCGCTAAGGCTTACCGTGACCGTTCCGCCACTGCTGTTGATGGCGGTGACGAAGGCCGGGATAATGGCGCCGCCTTGGTTCATCACATTCAGGCTGCCGACTGGAAGGGACGCGATATTCGATTGGTTGCAGGCGGCCATTCCCACTATCACCCCGCCGGGGAAGGCCGAGGCGGAAAATTGCAGAGTCGTCGCGCCGACACCGGCGGCGACGCTTGTCGGCGCAGTATAGGTGCTGCGCGCCACGGCCGCCTGAGCATTGCCGGAGGAGCCCTCCAGCGGGATCAGAGAGAAACTGGTGCCGCCGCCTTCGCCGCCGTGCGCAACCTGGGTGTAGGCCGGAAAATCATTGAAATTCAGTGTATTGACGAACACGGTCGGGCTGTTTTGGAAATTTGCGAAGCTGCTGACGCCGTGTGCCGATGTAACCGTAGAACCACTGATGGTGCCGATGTCCCACTGGTTGACGGGCGACAAATAACTATTGGCGAGCGCCTGATCCCAAGTTCCGAAACGCGTCGAATCGGTCGGATCGGCGACAACATAGTGATAGAGTTGGCCGGCAAAAATACACCCTTGTCCACCCGGTCCATAGGGTGGCCAGCGATCGTTCGCGATACCGAGTGGGCCGCGCGACAGATAATTGCAAACGAAATTGACCAGATCCGGATACTCTCCCTTCCAGGCTTCGACCGCCCAGCAAAGAAACATAATGTAGTGGAAATACAGCCCATAAACAGTGTACGTGTTGCTGTAGCCGTTGTTGACAACCGCGCCCCACGCTCCAAGATTGGCGAATTCCGTCGGGATGTACTGAGTAACCTGATTAGGCAGGGTGAAGATCCCGCGGTGCATGTCGCGGAAATATTGTGCTTCCGGCCGGTTGTCCGGCATAAAATGCGTCATCACGCTTTGAATGCGCCCCATCCAGCCGACGCCGCGAACCTGGATGCCGTCGCCGTAGTCCCAATTCCCCTGCACAATATTCGACGAATCGAAGGACGTCGCATCGATAGTCCCGCCCGGATTGTAATTGTTATTCGGGTAGGCGATGCAGCACCACGGCTTGTAAGCCGTGACGGTGCCGGCCGTAAACGCGCCCCAGATGCTATTCAGAAAGCGCGCGTTGCAATAATAGGCCAGAGATTCATAATGCAGAAAATCGCCTGTTTTGAGATAGGGCAGGATATGCGGGCAGGGGTTGTGAGCGCCGCCGAGATCGACATTGACAACCTCCGAGCCCTTATTGACAGGAAAAGTATTCCTGCTGTCCGTGCTCCAAAATACCCCTGGCCCAACCGGAGTGGGATAGTTCGAGTACTGCGTCTCGTTGACGACGGGATGAACGCCGCCGTATCGCTCATCTCCCAACACGGGAGACAACTCCATCCACGCCCAGGCCGCGTTGCGGCAAAATTGCACGGCCTCCAGGTCAAGTGGCCGATACAATTCGACGGCTTGGCTGTGGGAAAGCCAGCCGATCCGGTCGCTGATCGGCGTCTCGCCGTAACCACCAATGTTGGCTGGCTCGTAAAAAGCTCCCTGGCTAAACGGCGCAAGATAATCGGGACCGAGGGTGCCGTAAGGTTGAAGGAGGCAAGCGTTGTGATCAACGGGAGTCCCCACGAGGTACGGCGGCATCATGCGGGATTTGGTCGTCAAATAGACGAAGTCCGGCGCGGACAACAGCGTTGGCTTCGTTCCCAACGCCCACACCCGATGACCGTCGGTATCCATCAGCGGGATCGGCAACCACGGCATCAAATAAATCGCTGGCGTGATTGTCAGCGTGCCCGATCCGGTGCTGGAAATCGCGATTATGTTATTGTTGAAAGCATCGCCGCGAGTTGGGGAAAATGCCAATTCCTGATTGTTCCAGCCGTCGCCGAGAGACTGATTGCAAGTGACAACGTAAGGCGTATTTGCAGCGAGGCCGCTCGGCATTGTGCCGGACGAAGAGAGATACACGCACGGGCCGCCCGGCTGTGTATCGATGCCTTTGACGCTGACACCAAGCAGAGAATAAGACTGTGCCGCAGAGATCGCGATGGTACTGTTTCCGGTGTTGACGGCGGACGCCTGATCGACCGACAACGTGCGCGGATCGTTGGGGCCGCCGAAATAGCTCAGCACGGTATTGCCGTTTTGCAAGGTCGCCACAAAATGCAATCCGATCGGATTGGATGATCCAACCGCAGCCAAGTTGGCCGGCAACGAGGAATTCGGATCGAACGGAGCGGACGCGTTGGCGCCGGAGATCGCCAGCACGTCGGCAATGATCGCCGACGAACTGCCGCTCATCGTAATTGTGATCGTCTCGTTGGACAATGTCGAGGTGGCGACGGCGTACCATTCCTCCAGGAAATAATTGCCGTTGTTAGCCTGCACCCGCTTACGCAGCGTGAGATTCCCTAGATGCGGGCTGCTGATATTGGATACGGTGACATCATTGTTGACAACAACGACCACGACCACATCGTTTGCTTTCGTGGTCGTCAGCGACACCGTAGCCGAGGTCCCGGTCTGGGCTGCCATGTGAACTGCGGCGTCGAGCGCCAACGCGCCGCCGGCCGCCTGCTGGATCGCGTCGCCGATGCCGGCGCTCTGGTCGCCCGAGCCGGTTCCGATCGGCGGGACCACGTTTATCTGCACCGTCGAGACAATCTGGTACTCGGTAAGCTGATAATTCTGTCCCGATCCGGCAGACGCGTTCCATCCGCTTCCGGCGCTTGGATTACTCGTGTTCGCAAACCGATAGGCCCCAATCAGGAGATCATTGGTATTGCTAGTCGAAATGCCCCCGCTGGAGACAGTGCTTCCAGGATTATGACTGTACAAATTACATTGCACAAGGTATCCGCCGATCTCATAGGGGCCGCCCGCGCCCCAAGCGCGCACGAACAGCACGGCACGCGCCCACGGATGAATGGCGCCGTCCGAGATCCTTCGCAAGCAGGCCCAGAAGCGCCATTCGGTGCAAAGTGGCCCGCTGCGGATCACCTCGTATCCCCAGGTCGGATTCGGTCTCCACGGCCAGTTCGAGCCGCCCGCAATGATGTCATTGACGCGACATTGCCACTGATCACCTCCTAAATCGTATCCGGTGCAGATGAGTTTGATGTCATTATTGGTGCTTAGCTGGGAAAGAGTAACATTTGGAGTGCGGTTTGGGGCTCCCGGCACAGCCCAAATATCGTATCCAACAGTGACCTGAGCCCACATGTTTGTAGCGGTAGGCGACCCCGACGATGCGCCCGGATTAGCAGCAAGAGGATAGCTGAACTGAGTAGAGGAAACAACTGTAGGGACAAACGTGCCTTCAAAACCAATCGGACTCACTCCATTGATATTGACAAGCTGTCCGGGTCCAAAACTGATAGGACTGACAGTATTGACCGTTACCGTCCCGTTGTTCCAACTGATCGAGGAAATCTGCACCCGCCCGGCAAACGTATCCGGCAGCAATGCACTGATGGCAACCGTCTTATAGCTGCCATTATTGGCATTGGTCGTGTTAATGGTCCCGTCAGTATTGTAGAACTGCCAGGTGCTTTCCTGGTCTTGCTGGGTAGGGATGATGGTCCCGCTCTTTGTTCGCAACTGGACAATGCTGCCAGCAGGAACGTCGCCAGGGGCAAATGGTTGGGCAAAGGTAAAAGGAATGCTCATTTTTCGTGTATACAGTGTGCAGCGGCCCGCCTGGCCCTCATCGAGTGAGGCGGGTCAGAGGTGATTGAGAAGTCATCCATGTGCATTGACGAGGCTGTGCCCGGTGTCAAGTAGCCGGCAAAGACCGTCAAGGAGGTATTGGAACAACTGTTGAAGGAAACTGAGTACTGTTGATAGCCGCTTCCATTTACAGCCCCAATGTCGGCCACAATCTTGCCGGCGGACGTTTTGACACCAAGAAGCGGCTCTGTCGTCCCACTCGCATTAAGCCAAGCGCTTAGCACATAAGAGGTATTGGCGACAACGCCAACCGCCTGCTCGATATCAATGAAATTCCCGGTATGTGTGCTGTCAGATATCAAGCCGCTGTTGTTGCCGGAATGGGCGTTGGCTGTCGTCGTATCTACAGAAAACGAGTCAGCGATCCCCGAGGTCGCCCAATACGGGGAAAGCGTATTGGCTGCCTCAAATCCGGGATCGTTGATTGCTACTTGCACCACCACTGTGGCCGAGGCTGTTGCACCACTACAGTTGACAGAGTAGGTTGTGGTTGTCGTGGGGGAAACCGAAGTTGATCCGGAAGTGGCATTGCCTGTGTTGAAGTTGGTGCCGGTGCAAGAGGCGGCGCCACTTGAGTTCCAAGTCAGCGTTGAGGACTGGCCAGGGTTGATGGTAGTCGGATTAGCCGTTAGAGAGGCTGTTGCTCCATTAACCACTGAATAGGTGTTATTGATATCGGATTGGGCAGAGTTGTCAGTAGCGTCAGAGGTTTGCCCAACAAAGACCTCGCCCTCGATGAAAGCGCCGCAAGCGCCTCCTGGGTTGCCACAACCGCCGCCGCCAGCACCATCACCACCAACCCCCATCGTCAGGCCGCCTTCAAGACTCCATGACGACGGAGCCCCCAGACAGCTACTCATCGACACATTGTTCAAAACGGTTCCAACCGGGCAGGGATACCCTGTGTCTCCCCAAGTCGCAAATGCAAGGCTCTTACCATCGGTAGCCCATTTCTCCGAAAAGACTGAAGTCCCATTTGTCTTGATCAGAGAGGTAAAAATGTTGTAAGCGCTCCCTGGCTCGTTCTGGTACGGTATCCCGTCCTCAATGTCCATCCGCAGCCGATAATCATTACCGCTCGGCAGGATCGCAAACATATGACCTCTGCCGGTATCACCTATAGACGCCTCTGCCTCCCCAAAATCATAGCAACAGTTGCTTTCCAGCGAGGCGCCACTTGTTACCTCCAACTCGGTAACAGCACTTGCCCCAGTTGGCATCTGCCCATTGCTCGCCCCAGCAAACGCCCTTGATCCTGCGCTACAAAATCCATTCAACGCATATGGAACAGTCTTTCCGTTTGGCGTTGTCGTCGTCGCGTAGGTCGGCATAAGCGGGTTTTGGGCGCCTGTACTGGCGAACACATAACAGTACAAATGCATCGCATTTGGGCTCTGGTCGTATATTATGTAGAAATTGCATGTGTGACCGGAGCAAAACTGATTAGCAGTATTGATGTCGGCAAAGCCATTCACCAAGCCGATATTCTGCAACGCACCATCGTTCCGCTTCAGCTCAAACAGGTTGCCTGTGTAGTTCGAGTATAAGGCCCGATAGGTTGAGAAGGCAACAGCGCAAGGAGTGCCGGCCGATTGTGCCGTATCACATATCGCGGCCTGTGCCGATATCGGCGCCAAAGCAAGAAAAACCAGAAAGACAAAAAGTCGCACAGCAAACCTACGGTATCTGGGCAATAACAATGTCGGAGGGTCCCGAATTTCCTGCGGAGTTGGTAGCAGTTACATAGTATGTCCAATTGGTTCCCGACGTCAGAACAGAACTGTTATCGGTATAGCCTGGCGAGGACACCGTCGCTATCTGGCTGTAACTTGATGATCCCTGCGAGGCTCGGAAGACACTGTAGCCAGATACGCTATCTCCGGCAGGATTGGCGTTCCAAATCAAGGCAACATAGTTGGTGCTGCACTGTTCGGCCAAAGCTAATCCTGTCGGGTTGCTCGGCAGCGCCTGTGTCCCCAACTGCGAAGAGCCAACATTCGCCACCTGGATGCTTGTGACAAGCGTTCCCCCCGAGCCTCCGCCTGTAATTGTAGCCGCTGCACTAACCACCAGATCAGAAATGAGCCTTGCCAAATTGGTATGAGTTATCGCTTTGCTTGTGGCGACAAACGACAAATTGGCAAGACGGAAAAGGCCCCTGAATGTGTCGATGATGCGTGCTGTGCCGCCGGGAAGCACTATCTGTTGCGGATTAATTCCCGCGGCAGAGCGGCCGACATGGGCAACACCATTCAGAATTAAATTGCTGACAGAAACAGCCCCAGAGAAGTGTCTCTGTAAAGAGCCGCTGTGATAAGTCCAATATGTCCTGTAGACAGATGGCATCAGCCTTGCCCAGCATAAACACTGCGCAACTCGGCAACCGATAATGCACGACTGTAAAGGCGAACGTCAAACAGTTTTCCTTGAAAAAAGGAGGAGTATGTTTGTGTAGGCTCGCCGTTCCCAATGTAGCCAACCGTTCCGGCAACATTGGCGGGTCCGAAAGACGGATTGTAAGGAGTTACCGAGACAGGCTCACCGTCTATGTACAAGGCCCATTGAGAGCCTGTGTACAAGCCGGCATAGTGGTGCCATCCACCAGGAAAATTGAACGTGGTGTAGCAACCGCTGTAATTGGTTCCATCAAAGGAAAAGACATCAAAGCCGGGATTTTGGGCGGCGGTCCGAAGGCCCCAATTTGTTTGATTTGATGAGTTGACGTTGGCTGCTACCGTGCCATGCCCTGCCGCATTCCCAGTAAAGTTCACCCAGGCCATGATTGTCACAGGCCCGGCGCCTGGTATTGTCAGAGACGGGGCGCTTCCGCAGTTGGCATACTGGCCAGATCCACTCAGAGACAAGGCCGCACCATTGGGGCCGCCGCTCCAAGCCGGCACTCCAACCAGAGCCCCATCAAGTCCCGCCCGTCCGCTGACATTGTGGGCAACATCGCCGCTTGTCTCATACAACGGCCAAGCGGCAAGCAGCCCTCGTGCCAGCAGCCTGCCACGCTGTAGCCTCGGCAATGGCGGCATAAACACAGCTATGCCCCAATTGCCGTCACAATTGAAATATCGGCATCGACCGTTACGTTTTGACCTGTGTTGCTTCCAGCTACAAGCTGGACGGCCGCCACCGAAATCGGCAGATCTACAGAAAGATAATCGACCTCGCTTGCCGCCGTACCTCCGACAATAGGTCCACCGAAGTTGCAAGGCAGATGCGGGGAGCCACTGTTGTAGTCATTGGCCACCACAATCTGCACTTGCGCTGCCGCCGTTGGGCCGGTTGCCCCATTTGTCAATCTGATGCTGATTTGTGCAGAGTCGGCCGAAGACAAATCGATCCAAGAAGAAGAAGTGCTTGCAGCTCCGGCCGTTAGGGTTTGCCCAGACCAGATCTGGATTAGAGATTTTGTTGCCATTAAGCCCCCGGAGCCGTCAGCGTAAAGCCGGTCAACTGAACTGTCTGCCCACTTGCAATAGAGGTATTGTCAACAGTCAAATCACCGCCGCCGCCTGTAGCGGTCACTGTACCCTGCATGTGGCAAACACCAGTCCCGTTTACAGAGGGCGGGTTGGTCGTTGTCGGCATCACAGTAATGGTGTAGTTGGTGCCGAGTGCAGTGCCAGCGCCATTAGCAAGGTAGAAGGTTCCTGCAGAACCGCTCGATGAGACATATACCCTGTACAATGAGGCAGAGCCGCCTGGGCTGGATGGAGATGTAACTGTGATTGTGCTGGTAGAACCTGTGGTAGTCTGACTGCTCGATGAGGAAGCATTAGTTTCCTCACCGTTTACACCCACTTCTGTTACCTGGACGTAGTAAGTACCAGCAGCGAGGCTGCCTCCGGTTGTGTTGGTAGAAAGCGTGGGGGCAGACGGAGTGGATATTAGTTGGTCGTAGTAGCGGAAGTAGCCCGCTGTGCCTGTCGCAACTGCTGTTGCAGATAAAGGCAGACCGTTAAGGGTCATCTGGCCCGAGGCAGCAGCACCCCAATCGCTAGATGCAGCCAAGTCCCATTCGACAAGTTCTGTACCACTGTCGGATGCGGCACAGTTAGTCGGAACAGACCCAGTCCAAATTTTGATTTTCCCGTCCTGCCCGACTGTTGTGGAAAATTGTGTCAGAAGGCCGTTTCGATAAGTCGTCGAAAATTGCAGTGCCACTGCGCATTACCTCTGTGCGCGGGTTTGCACCGGAGCCAGTGCCAAAAAGCTCCAACCAGGCCGTTTCAGGTCTTGCCGAGGACCTACCCCCCAATAAGCTGGGCCAATGCAAGCAACACAAAAGCCCCCTCTGTCACAAAATGAGCAATCATTTCTCTATTGTTTCTGAGCGATATCTCATCCACCCCATCCAGAATTTTTGATAAGGTTCTCAAGACTACACTTACACGTTCCAATGCAGCAAGCTTAGTTTCTTCTTTTTCTTCTTCTTCTGTCAAGATCGCTGCCAAGTTCCCTCCTATTGTATCTCTAGCGTTACAGGTGTCGCAGCCGCCGAAGCAACCGCGTTGATCGCATCATTAGGCACAAAACCGCTGTGCCAAGTCAGGCACGATGGGGCTCCGCTCGCCGGCATAGACGGCAGTGTAAAACTTCCTCCTGCGTTGAGGGCCGGGGTTGCCGTTCCGAAGGCGATAGCTACTGAAGCAGTCGTGCTTTCGTTGCATACCTTCAGAAAGACGCGGCCTGCTGGCGAGGCAGGAAACACTTGCCCTGCCGTTGTCCCCACTGAGGCAGAAGCTACCATAGCAGGACCAGAGTAAGGCAAAGCAAACATCTGCACAGGATGCTGGCGCTCTTGCCCACTTGCCCCCCACCAACAAAGCACTCCCAACCCAAGCAGCAAGGTGCCAACAGCGGCCTTATTTGTGAAGCTCATCAAGTGCGCCTCGCAAACTCTCCTCGCCCACTTTACTACCACCATTGAAACGGTTCTCCCCTAGCACTTGCTGGGGCATAGGGTGTCCTGGGGGCCGGCGGGAGAGCGCATTGGTATCCGACAATGTGTGAGAGCCAGAACACGGCCGCTGCATTACCGCCCCCTCGGCAAAATCAACAAGCCATGTGGACCAACATCAATGTTCTTGTTGGTCCCATCCACCTGCTGAAGCACCGCTTTTCCGGACAACACATCGGCATAGACAATCAGCCCCGGAATATCAGCTAGGCTGTCCCTCCGTACCAATTTCCATCTCTTCCGCTCTTCCTCAGGCGCTCCATTCTCAATCTTTTCCGGATACATCTTCTGCAGGTTCCCAATACTTGCACCATCCCCTTGGCGAGATATGCCCCTTGACCAACGTGCATTTATCCGGCTTCCTAAACATAGAGCAGACAGAACAATGCTCACCACCATTGGGCCGAGGACGATATCTTGCCTCCTGTTTTTCGATTTTGGTTATTTCTTCGCCCCCACAGTCTTGTGGAACTTCTGGCCGTCATGGCCATTGGCCCAAGGATTGGACGGATTGGGGCGAACCGCCGGCTCGTGGTGGGGATGATGATGTGGGCGCTCCGGACCATGGTGTGGGCCGAGATCATTCCATCGCTGGGGATGCTGCTCGTGAAGCTCACGGACCGCACCAGCCAGTCCGTCATCGTGCACTTTGCCGTTGTCTGTCATCTCTGTCTCCTTAGCACACACTTTGCCCGACAAAGTGTGTGTCAACCCTTCACACGCTTCAGTCTAGGATTTGCCTTCTTTGCCTTCTCTGACGCCTCTCGCGAAGAAGCCGCCAGAATAGCATCCGCCGCCTTCTGACTAACATGCTCCTTCTTCGCAATTTTCCCGCTAACCTTATCAAACCCCGGATGTTTAGCCATTACCAAACTCCTCAGGAGTCCTGGCCCTTTGTCTCTCCCCAGCCTCCTTAATAAGCATAACCGCCTCGCGCGTCTCCGGCCCCAACGGATGCGGAAAATCTATCTCCCTTACCGCCTCTGCCAAGGAATGCGTAGGCGCCAAATTCAACGGAGGCTTACTGTTTTGATCTCTTTTCTTAATTTTCAGCATTTGGCGTTACATCAATCATCTTGTCCTTGCCATCCACAAACTCAATTCGGATGTTGGTGGAAGCTTTTTCGGAAATCGGATGACCGCCACCAAGACCAAGCATCTCGGCCAGCTCCATCAGCTCCCTGTTGCTCCATTTCTCCGGCGCCTCCGCCAGCCTTTCCTGTATCTCTCCTATTGTCTGTACTTGCAGCGCTTTCATCCGTTCTAGCACATCCGAAAACAACACCTTCCGCTGCTCGCTGTAGTAGGCAATAAGCTCCTGAAAGGCCGGATCACGCTGAATAGTCGAGATGTAGCTCTGGCTGTACCCTGACAGACTGCTGACTTCAACGTTTTTATGGCCCTTGGCGATCAGTTGGGCAAGCAAATGGTGAGAATGGCGGATCTTGTAGAGGGGTTTGACTGGAGCGGGGACACCATGTTTAGGGGGACGGCCCCTCCTATCCGGCTGAACAACAGGATCAAACAACAAATCGTCAGACATTTCCCTCTATCCTAAAAGATGGGAATTCTGCGTGTGGCCCCGCATTCCCATGTCTGCTGCATTGCCTGCGCTGTGCTTGCCGGCCACCGTTGCGTAGGCTGGGCGGAGCTTTGGGGCTTAACCAGCTTAGCCGCGTCACCAGCAATCCGGCAAGGTTGTTTCCCATCGCCATTACATCGCCATGTCAAAAGTAGGGAGTTTAGGGCGCCGACCAATCCGGCTGACCACGCCACGCAGCCGAGTTGATCTCCCAAAGGCGAAGCGCCCCTGTATAGGGCTGGCATCGGCGGTAAGGAGGAAGGACCCGCCAAGCCAGGGCAGCCATGCTGCTCAACTCCCAACAACCCTAATCCTCTATCAAACCTGCGCCCCTGCACTAGGCACAGATTGGCTCCAAATAAAATCCCCGTGCACCGACAGCACCCCACTCGGCCCGCGGCTCCAATCCGGATTTCCTCCGATGGCAAGCAAAATCTCCAGGAACGTCGCAAGCCCGCTCCCAAACAAGCCGTCTCGCGAAACCCAATCGGACCAAATGCACGCCGAGCATTGTTTCGCATACGTCTGCCAATAATCCCAGCTAATCCTGACAATCTTGCCAAACGCACTTGCCAAAATCGGCTCCCCGCCGTTGACAGCAGCCCTCAGAACCAGCACCTCTTGGCTCCCAATCGGCGCCTCAGGCCGCATCGGCAAATCCCATTCCGCCAGAGGCTCGCTATCATTCCAGACAGAGGGCGTCACCAGCAAACCTGCCAGAACACCGCCACACTGCTGCAAGCTGGCTACAAGATCCGCCAGCCGTTTGGGGTCTATGTCGAAAACGCCCTCCAAGCCGACTCCGGGAATTGGCTGCTCTTCCATCAACAAGCCCCAAGCCGCTTGCGGGTTCGCCGGCGCCCCGACCAACGCCGAGATAGCCGCCACAATGGCTTCATTGTCAATAGGCAATACGCCCGTCCGAATCAAAACCCGAAGCCGCCACGCATCGTATATGGCACGGGCGAAGCCGTCGGGCGCAAGGGAAATCGCCCCGATCGGAACAAAACCGGCCGACCAATCCCACCGTGGGGGCACTTGTATCTGTGTCGGCCCCAATTGTGGCGCCCCTGTGAACGGCACAATATTAGGCGCCACCACCTTCCCAACTTGCCCCGGCGCCACCAAATTCCCAAGCCAAATCTCCCCGACAGGCTTTGGCGGCGCCGGAGGAGGCCCTATCCTCGCCGCCATCGTCAAATCGGACAGCAGGGCCGCCAGGACAGCATGGGCAATCCTGGTTGTGGCTGTCCCCGTCAGGGCCAAATCCCCAACCTGATTTAGTCCCGCCGCTCTCCCAGCAAAATGCGTCTGCCCTTGCAGCGCCAAAGCGGGAATGGAGTCCTCTAGCGTCCCGACAACCTTAGCAATGGCCGTCGCCGAGCCACTTAAAGAAACATCCCCAATCGCATTGCCTAGCCCCGCTCCGCTCCTAATGCCTCCCGCATGGACCGCTGTAGCAGCAACAGTTAGATCAGGAAACTTCTTCTGGATTGATGCGGCATGCCCCGCAAAGGCCGCCGCCTGCAGTGTCAAGTTGGGGACACTGCTTCCCACCCCAGCCAAATGGCTTAGGCTCAGATCCCCAATAAGATTGTTGAGGCCAGTCGCATGCCCTATACCAGAGGCGGTCCCAACGCCTCCCGCAAGCTGTAGATCCGGAACCGTCTCGGCTACATTGGCCCTGACAACGTCCTTGGCAGATCCGGCAACAGCCAAACCGGGAACAGCAGCCAGCCCTGCCACATGGATCGTATGTGTAGCGGTCCCATACAAAGACAATTCGGGAATAGCACTGAGACCTGTCGCGTAGCCGTGCGCGGCATGGACCGTCCCTGTTAAGGTCAGAGCAGGGATGCTGGCCCCTGTGCTGACCTTATGCCCTAGCGATAAGTCTCCAACAACATTGCCAAGACCTGCCGCATGGTTTGCGACAAACAGCCCTATCTGGCCAGAGACAGTCAGATTGCCGTAGTAAGCTTGGCAAGTGGCATGGATCACTACCTTGCTCTGACCAGACACGGTCAGATTGCTGACGCCGTGCTGAAGGACGATGTCCCCAACAGCAACTTTGCTGGATGCAACTATGGTCAGGTCGGGCGCTGTGTTATTGAGGCCAGAGAGGTGGTTGGCTCCCCTAGTGGCAGCCCCACTCAGGGTCAAATCTCCAACAGCCCCACTCAGCCCGGTAGCCTTGCTTGTTACCTTAACAGATCCGGCCAGAGTAAGATCGGCAATGCCCGCACCCAGTCCAGTTCCGTGCGCTATGTCCTTCGCTGTTGCTGCGAGGGTTAGGTCGCCGATGGTGTTGGCTAGGCCGTTGGCGAGTACGCCTGATCCGGAAACGACCAGGATGCTGCCGCGATAGATCGATGAGCGGGCGACGAGGACCACTCCGCCCGAGCGGGCAAGGCCGGTTGTCCCGGTCCCCCTCACGGTCAGATCCGGAAAGATACCGCCCAGAAACGCCCTATCCAGGTCTTTGGCTGTTCCGGCCAGCACCAAATTGCCAAAATTGCCAAGACCTGTCGCATGGACCGGATCTTTGGCTGCCCCCGTCAGGGCCAAAGCGCCAAAATTGTTCAGCCCTGTCGCATGATCTCCATTTGTTGCCGTCCCTCTTAGCGTCAAGTCCCCGATGGTGTTGCCAAGACCTGTTGCGTGGACCGGCGTAGCACCAGCCGCAACAACGTCAACGCCAATTTGGACCCAATCACCGCTGCCATTGCCGCTTGCTGTCATATTGACGCTGGAAGCGCCGGCAGCATAATTTCCCCAAGCGTTCTGCTGGGCGCCTACCTGATCAAAAAATATCTCTGTGCCGTTAAATGTAACGGAAGTACCGCCCATAGTCCCGGAACCTGTCGCCACCACCATATTGCCGCTGCTGCTGGTGATAGTGACAGACGCCGTGGTGCCGGAGCCGGTCGCAAAGTTGTAATGGGCAAAAGAGGAAGTGCCACCGGCCTGGTTGACTCCGGTGAAGCTGACTGCATCGACGTAGACGGTGCAGCTTCCCGTCCAAGAGACATGCAGGGTCTTCTGGCCGGAAGTTGGGGCGATAAGCCCATAGAGGAGGGAGATGGCGTCGCCGCCGGAGTCGGCGTTAGAGCCAATCAGGGTCATCACCTGATTGGTGCCGCCGCTGTCCCAGACGACCGATATGTTGCTGGCTGTCGTCAGGCCTAAGGACAGCAGCACCACAAGAGCGCGGTTACTGCCGGTGCCGACAGTAATGTTGCTGAAATTTATACTGGTGGCATTGTCAGCCGTTACGTCGGCTGTGCCTTTGGCGTCGAAGGCGACAGCCACTTTCGCCCGCCTGCCGTCTGGTGTTTGCTACTTGCCGAACAGCTTAGCCAACCTGGTCCCGATCGGCCTACCTAAGCCACTGCAAGGATCAGGCCCCGGCCCGGCTCGAAACATCCCGTTGTCCCCTCTGGTAACATCAACAAAGGCAACATGGTTTCGCCAAAGGACGGGAGCGATAAAGCCAAGCCCTTTTCCGATAGCGGCGAACAGACCGGTCATCAGGGGAGATACTGCGCTTGTGCCTCCGATCGGCCCTTCCTGTCCTCCTGCAACAATGAGCCAACCCGTCTCAGGATCGGCATTGGCCGCCAGATCCGGAACCATCCGCCCCGGCCCATTTGGCACCCCAGCCATCCATGGGGCATCAGACGGAAGAAAGGCGCTGGAAAAGCCTCCGCCCGTCCCATTGCCGTCCGGGTTTCCTGGATTGTTGTTCCAAACAGACTCAAGCAACCCGAACGTATCCTCGACAGTCCTAGTCCCACCGCAAGCGATCACATGTGGGCAAGAGGCCGGCGCATCCACATTGGCCGGATTTGGCCCTCCATCACTGCTATCATTGTCCCCTGCTGCCGCAAGCACCACCGTCCCGCCCTCAGTAAGCAGCCTCATTGTAGACTCAAGCTGTCTAACCGAATGCCTGTTTTGATCCAGCCAAATAGCCTCATCGGCCCCCCAAGACCAACTGAGCACGTCATAGCCCTGCGCAAGCTGGCTCGCAGCCACAATGTCAGTGTGCCAGATCAGGGTAATGTCCGCCGCCTGCCCGCCCGTGGCAAAGCTGTAGCTTGCCGCGGCCAATTCGACATCCAGCATCACCTCAACATCAGCATCGGAGCTAGGAAACGGACTTGCCTGTATCGGCTTGCCATCTGGTCCGATGTGACTTACAGTCGGAACAGGAAACCCATTGAGCCGGCAGAACTCAACCAAATCATCTTCGGAAAAAGCCCCGCCAAGCTCGCCAATGGCAATCCGGCCGCCCCCCGCACAATCCTTAGGCCATTCATAGGCCTCCAGTAGGCTTCTGGCCCGCCACGGCTGCCCCTGCACTGCCCTTTTTACATAAGACCTCATCATCAAACCGCCCTCGGATAATCAACGAAAACAGTTCTCACTCTCTAGGTCTGTCATGTGTTTAAGGTATCTCCCGACTACAATTCCCAGCGGAACGCTTGCCAAAAACCAAACTGCAAAACCAATCGCAATGTTTTCAATCATGTCAGATCCCATGCCCATGCGTAATAATCTCAATGATGACAGTGGTCAGAGTGCCTAGCAGGCCAATAAGAGCCATCCACATGCCCATCTCAACCCGATTCATCCTCTTCTCAACCGACTGCTCCAGCCTATTGATCCTGTCGATTAGTTCCTTATACCGCTCTACACACTCCTTGAGGTGATATCGGAACAACTCGCTCGGATGGTATCCCCCATTGGTATCCCTTTCATACGGCATATCCTGATCAATCCAAGTATCTATCTCCTGTTTCCCGTTTCCACCATTCTCCAATATCACCTCCTGCTGGGTTCCACCTGCTGATATCCACTTCCCCACCTGCGCCGTTTGGGGTTCCCCTGTTTGTGTACTGCCAGAGGGTCCACATCTGCCAGCCGGCCGGCAAGTTTGGCTTATCTACCGTCGCGTATTCCGACACCCACAACGGGCTTCTGGACAGGATCGAGTTCGGTAATCCTGTTCCTCGACCGTCCGGGCCGTACTTGCCGATGTAAATTAAGGGGGGGCGGTTTGTTTGCTGGGCAATTAGGCTGGCAATCTCGGCTGTCTGCGAAACGGTCGGAGAGTGGCCAATATCGTTTTGCTCGATGTCAACGGCAAGCAAGGGGATGTCGCCGGCCACCGACAAAAACGCCTTGACTTGGGCTTGAGGGGACAGATCGCCTGTGGCAAACAAGTAGGCGCCAATCAGCATGCCAGCCTTGTGGGCATTGGCGACTCGGGAGACAAAACGGGGATCGACAAGGTAACCTTGAGTCGCCTTGAGGATGACGCCTGAAACAGATTTGGCCAGGATCGGCCAATCTGGTTCTGCATTCCAGTGGCTCAGATCCACTACCAGCACATCAGGCATCTGGCCCCCTCAAGTGCCCCAGTTTCGGCGCGGGAATTTTCAACTTCATTCTAATTTTGGTCAGTGAGGTGCTATGGCCGAGTTTCAGATTAGGCACTTTCAGCTGGCCAATAGCCTTGCGAGACCTCTTGACAATCTTGCTGAGCCATCTTCCGAACACTCATCTCCTCCGCTGCCAACACATAGTTTCTGGCAGTTGCAGGACAGCAGCCCACTTCAGCCCCAATATCGACATACGTCATCCCTTTCTGCCTCAACTCCAACATTCTCTGCGCCATAGCCTGCGACCGTCTTGGTCCTGCTGTGTGCCGCCTCGCTTTGATGCCGGCCGCATAAAGCCGATGCGCGACTGTCCGTTTAGACAGGCCAAGTTTGGCCGCAATCTCCGGGACCGAGAACCCGCGCCAGGCCCAAACGGCAATTTGTCTAGCAAGGTTTTGGTGTCTGTTCATTGCTGACTGGCCGATACAGTCACATTCCACGCCTTGCCGCAATCTGCCTGATTGATCCCGCCAGGCCCCACCACAACCTCATTGTTGCCGGTTCCGCCCATAACGAAGTCGTTGTTGTTTGCTCCGGCAAGGCTGTAGGTGACGGGGTTGCCGTCTCCGCCTGTGGTTGAGGCGGTTGATACTGGGGTGCCAGCGGAGGCATTGCAGGCTACTGTGGCCGAAGTTGGATTGAGACTTAGGCTCAGGCTCAGGGGCGGGTTGGAGGGTGTGAAGACGATATCGACGTAGTAATTGGAGTTGTTGTAGGTTTGGGTTGGGAAAGAGATGGCCGAGCCGTAGGTAAAGACGCCGCCATCTGGCGGGACAGACAGAGGGGAGACCGAGTAGCCGTTTGCCATTGAGCCTTGATCGTCGGGGTAGGAGCCGTTTGGGGTCCAATAGGCTGCCGTGTATCGGATGCTGGATAATATGGGAGCCGGCGAGGCGAATTTGACCGACTCCCAGCAGGGCACTTGGCAAGTGTCTGACGGGGTTGAAGCTGTCGCCACCGTATTGCCGCTGCTGTCGTATAAGGCAACAGTGTATCCGGTCGGGCTTGCGGCCGCGCGGAAGAACCGGATGGCAGATACGGCACCAGAGGATGAGGACTTGAATTGGACGCCAAGCGTAACAGGGGCGGTGTCGCTTGTGACAGCAGGCGTCTGGGGCAACGCATCCCCGAAAATTGTTTGGCTAGCAGATGAGGAAGGAGAGACGTTGATGGTCAGAGGGGCGGAGGCTCCCATCAGGCCGACCAGGACAAGGGGGAGCCAGAGCGGTCTATTTGGGGTCATCGGATGTCACCCATTTCCAGGCAGTACCGACCCAAACCCACTGGCCGAAGTTGGCTGTGTCGCCGAATTGCTCCGCCTGGTAGGCCGAGTTCCAGTGCCAGTGCGGGCGTGCCTCCTCCTGTGAGCGGCACAGGCCGGCCGGTGCAATTTTGGCCAACTCGGGCCGATTGCACATCACCGAGACTGACCATCCCTCCAGGCCACGGCTGTGGTAAGTGACGGCTAGCTTGGCCATCAGTGTTATCCACTGGCGGGCTTGGCACGGATTTTCCAATGAGGGCTCAACATGTGTGCGGCCAAAGCCGAAGCCCATGTAGGGGGCGCCAATGCCGAAGCTGGTCCCTTGGGCCGGGCATTCAGCGCTCTGGTTGAGAATGGAGGGGGCGACGCCGATGCCGAGCGGCATGCCACTGGTGCCGGCGCCGGCGACGGCTACGGCATTTGCGGCGCCGACGGCCTCTTGGGCGACCTGGGCAAAAGCCGGCGGGGCCGCCAGCGCTAAGGCAAAGGCGGCCCCTGCAAACGAAAACAGATAAGGCCGTTTGGTCATTGCTGCTCTTCCTGTTTGGGCTGCTAGTTGCCGATGGCGAGGGCTTGCAGGCCGCCGAGGGCGCCAAACGCAGCATGGCCGGCCGAGAAGCCGCCAAGGGTCTGGTTGAACGTGGCGACCGACTTGGCCTCTCCGATGTTCATGCCGACAGCGACGCCGTGGCTGAATGCGCCAGCGACGGCATTGCCTGATCCGGCAGCAGAAAGTTCGCTTTGGCCAGCTGCGGCAGTGATGCAGCAAGTGGCCCCATAGGTGCCCTCGGTGCCGGTGAAGACACCATCGGCCAGGGCAACGGCGGGGACCAAGGCAAAAACGGCAGCAATCAACAACTTCTTCATGGTTTCCTGTCTCCTTTGCTTTGGTTAGCGGCCTGCCATCAAGCGCTCTCGTGTTACCCAGGGGAGCGCTATGGCGGAAACCTCTGCAACGGGCGGGACTTTCTTTTTCCTGAGTCCCGCATGGATCGGGCTTTTGTTTTGCCCAAAGTGGCTGCGTCGTCTAAGCTCTATTTCGTGCTCTAGGCAGCATGATTTCCGCTGATTTCTGTGCTTGAACTTGAGGCCGCAGACTGCGCAGACACATTTGTATGAGTTTTTCTTTGTCATCCTGCTCCGACTTTTTGTCTTGTCATTTGCCTTCAAGAACGGCTATGGCAGTGGGGACGGACATTAGCGGGCGGGCTGCCTTGGACGTTGGGAGGCCGAAAGCGCTGCTCAGGGTGGGAAGGACGGAGATGATGGCAGCGAGGATCACTTGAATCTGCTGGGGGAGGCCGGGCATTCCGCCCAGCACAGAAAGGATTGGGGACATAGCCTGGAGGATGTTTTGCACAGTAGACTGGCTTATGGTGCTGCTGGCCGCCTGCTGGAGGATTTTGAGGGCGTTCTGGATGTCGGCCACTACTGTTTGGGGGAGATGTAGTGAGGGCAAGAGAGAGGAGAGGGTTTGGAGGCCGGTAAGGAGGGCTGTGACGATTTGGGATGGGGTGGTGTCGGAGCCGCCAGGTGTGGTGCAGGCGGAGAGGGCCAGGGGGCTGGCGAAGAGAAGCAAGACGGAACGGCGGCTAACGAGCATTGGGGGGTCCTTTTTGGCTGGGCAAGTGGACGCCAAGGAAGGCGCAAGCGGCGGCCAAGGCGCCAAGCCCAATGGCGGCGCTGTGAGACCAACTGTAGGATTGGCTTGCAAGAAAAGAGGCGGCGCTTGCAAAGACGGAAGCAAGGCTGGCCCAGGTTGAACCCTCGCCAGCCTTCTGAGCAATGTAGTTCATGGCCCCTCTGCGAACAGTCTAGGTCCGGTAGATAGACTGTCAGTCTAGGCTGCGCGCTATTAACACGTTGGGCAAAGCGATTGCAAATGATAAGGGTTATGATGGCGGCAAAAAGGCGTAAATGTGGCCCTTTGGCGATGCTTAAAGTTTTAGTAAAATATGTGCCAGGCCGGAGGCAGGTGGGTCGGGTGTTATTGAAACCGTGGCTGGGGGATTTCACCGTCCCCGTCCCAGACCCTTTTCGGCCAGCCCCCCCCCTCGTCGCAGGCTCCTCGGCTGGCCAGTCAGTCAGAGGGGTAATCTTAAACAAAAAGGGCTGGCCATTGCTGACCAGCCCCACATCAGTCTGTCTGCTGGATTAGAGGCCGAATCCAGCCAAACCTGCCTTTGCCACCTCAGCCTTCTTGCCGGCTTTCTCTTTCCGTTCCTCGATATTGCGTCGGGCAAGCCGCTCAATCCGCGGCCTGTTCTGGGTGCCAGCCTTCCCGAACAGCCCGCTCACATCCGCACTGTCGATCCACTTTGCTTTCAAACCGGCCAGAGTGACAGTGCTGCCGTCCGGCAAATTGAACTCGGCCTCTTCATCCTCAGCATATTTGGCAACAACCGAAGACGGTCGTGACACGCCAGCACTCTTCAAGATGCTGGTCAAAATCTGCTTTACCTCGATTGTAGTAATCCGATCGACCTCGGCCTCAAATGGATCAACAGTGACGGCCCGGCCGCGGCGCTCGCCAAGCCGGCCGTTGTAAAGTTGATCGAGTTTACCTTCGATGAACTCGGAGCGAACCTTTTCCAAGTCCGCGGTGTGTTCCTGCGCCCATGCTTCCCGGTCGGCCCCGTTCGCCTTGTCCCGGACGTAGTTGGAGACCACGGCCGATAACTCGTTAGAGAAAATGTGGCCGAGGGCACGTTGAACCAGCACGCGAAGATTGTGGTCCGCGATACGATCGGTATCAACCTGCACCCCGGCCACCTCGATCATCCCAAACGCCATTGCTTGATCCTCCAAATTGGCCGTCAATCGGCCTACGCAGCGTCATATAGGGCTGCTTTGGAAGATGACAAGAGCCCTCTTTGAAAAAAGTGGCGCTGTCGAGAAAATTTTTTGGTGGGGCTTAGCGGACCTGTTTGGCATGGGTTTTGCGAGCGGCGAACGACCGGGAAACGGCTCTTTGCGGAGTGGGAACGGGAAAAGAGTCGGCTCCGCGGGGGCAGACGGGAAATAGTGGCGCTCGGGAGGCCGGACACACGTGGCGGGAATGGCGGGCCGAAATGAGAACAAAGCATGGATCAGGTCGGAATGAGAACAGGCGGGAACAGGAACAGGGGGCGGGCCGAAAGCAAGCCAAACGGATGTTTTCGGGGTGCGCGAAGCGGCGCATTAGCGGGCCGTAGAGGGGCAAAAGGCGATTTGGGCTGCGCGGGGGTACGGGCGCGCGAAACGGCGCAATGGGCGGGCTTTGGCATTGGCGGCTATTGGCGTTTGCGGGCAAGGGTTTGGCGGCAAATCGGCAGGGCTTGGCATTGCGCCAATACCCCTCGCAAATACCCCGTGGCAATACCCCGTCGTGTCGCGCGAACCCTGTTTTTTTGGGGGGGGGCTCTTTAAAAAATCTGTTCTCGTTTTGTTTTGTTTTTTTATTTTTTTTTTTTTTTT
>Ga0070737_10001177_pt1 | contig 39933 bp, 36 predicted proteins | sample Coa_R1_10_FD_66438 | JGI IMG/M metagenome (GOLD analysis project Ga0070737, IMG submission 66438) | Surface soil microbial communities from Centralia Pennsylvania, which are recovering from an underground coalmine fire - Coalmine... | ecosystem: Environmental > Terrestrial > Soil > Unclassified... | reverse complement strand
CCGGCAACCCGTCGATATCGTTCACTTCCATACCGCTCGCGCTCATGCCTTGGCTCCCTTTGCCGCCGGCCTGACGCGCGCTCGCATCGTAACCCGGCGCATGGATTACCGGCCCAATCGGTTGACCGCGCGATGGCTGTACAATGGAGCGGTTGAAGGTGTCGCTGCTATCTCCCAGCAGGTTGCGCGCCGTCTTGCCGATGCCGGAGTCAGGCGCGATCGGATCGCGATTATTCCCAGCGGGGTCGATTGCAGCCACTTCAAGCCGCCCCAGGCGGCCCAGCGCGCGGCGGCCCGCCGCGCGCTGGGCGCGCGCGACGACGAATTGTTGATCGGCGCCGTGGGCAGTCTGGAGGCCCGAAAAGGGCATCGCCATCTGATCGACGCGCTGGCCCTGCTCAGTCGTCGCGGCCTTGCTCCACGACTGCTACTGGCCGGCGAAGGCTCGCAGCGCCAAGCCCTGCAGGCCCAGGCCGACGCGGCCGGGCTGACCGGGCGGGTTGCCTTGCTCGGTGGTCTCGCGGATCCACGCGCGCTATTTTGGGCCATCGATATCTTTGCACATCCATCGACGAAAGAGGGGCTTGGAGTCGCATTGCTGGAAGCGATGGCGTGTGGGCAGGCTGTGGTCGCCAGCGCGGCCGGTGGGATGCCCGAGATAGTGGAGCACGAACGCAGCGGGTGGCTGGTGGCGCCAGGGGCACCCGCGGCGTTGGCTGATGCCCTGGCTGCCCTTGCAGGTTCGCCCCACTTGCGCGCCCGAATGGGCGAAGCCGCGCGAATGCGCATCGTCGAGCGCTTCAGTTTGCAGGCGATGGCACGCGGCACGATGGCGCTGTATGAGGAGGTTTTGCTGAAAGGAGATAATCGATGCGCAGTATGACCGGCTACGGGCGAGCGCGGATCGAGCGTGGCGGAGTGCAGGTCAGCGCGGAAGTGCGCTCGGTCAATCAGCGCTTTCTGGAGATCAAGCTCAACCTGCCGCGCGGTTGGGGCGAAGCCGAAGCGGAATTGCGCAAGCAGGTGGGAGCGGTGGTCAGCCGAGGACGAGTCGAGGTTGCGATTCGGGCGCTGAGCAGCCCGCGCGCGGGGGCTGGGTTGCTGGTCAACGAGCGCTTGGCCCGCACCTACGTCAAGGAATTGCGCGCCTTGCAAAAACTTCTTCACCTCGATGGCGAGCTGGGGATAGGGGTGCTGCTGCAGCGACCGGAAATTTTCCAACTTGCTGAGACCGAACCCGATATTGCGGCTGAAGTTGCGATCGGAGGGAAGGCTCTGGCCCGAGCCTTGAAAGCGCTCGATCAAGAACGTGCCCGCGAAGGGGGCGCGTTGGCTAAGGATATGGCCGCGCGGTTGGGACGAATCGGAGCCGCGGTCAAGCAAATCAGCCATCTGGCCGAGCAGTCGCGCGAGGCGATTACGCTGCAGTTCCAAAAGCGGGTGCGAGACCTGGTCAACACCCTGGGGATGGAAGAAATGCGGCTGCTGGATGAAAAGCGGCTTTACGAAGAGGCCGCCAGCGCGGCGCAGCGCGCCGATATCTCCGAAGAGCTGACCCGCCTGAGCGCTCACTTGGAAGCCTTGCGCGCGCTTTTCAAGCGTGCCGAGCCGATCGGCAAGGAAATCGAATTCTGGTTGCAGGAAGTGGGACGGGAGGTGAATACCATCGGCTCGAAGTCGCAGAATGTGGCCCTGTCTCGGCTGGCGGTCGCGATCAAGGGCGAGTTGGAAAAGATGCGGGAACAGGTCCAGAATCTTGAATAGAATCTTTGTTCGCGGCCGTTTCATGTGGCAGCGCGCTCAGATAAGCTAAAGTATGGATTGTTCGCGCCGCGGGATTGTTTTTATCATTTCGGCTCCTTCCGGAGCGGGTAAAACCACGCTGTCGCGAGCGGTTCTAGGGCGGATTCAGGACCTGTCCATGTCGGTTTCGCTAACCACCCGCGCGCCGCGTGAAGGAGAGCGCGCCGGAGTGGACTATGAATTCGTCAGCGCGCCCGAGTTTGAGCGCCGGCGCCAAGCCGGGGAACTGGCGGAATGGGCGCAGGTGTTCGAGGCCTGCTATGGTACCCCGCGCCAACCAGTGGAAGATGCCATTCGGGAGGGGCACGACATCCTGCTGGACATCGACATCCAGGGTGGCCGCCAGTTACGCGAGCGCTACGGCCGCGACGCCGTTTCGATTTTTGTCCTGCCGCCCAGTTTCGAGGATTTGGCGCAGCGCCTGCGGGGGCGTCGGACCGAGAGCGAAGTCGCCATCGCCCATCGCCTAGCGCGCGCGCGCGAGGAAGCCAGTGCGTACCGCGAGTACGATTATTTGATCGTCAACGGCAGTATTGAAGAATCCCTGACTGCGCTGAGCGCAGTGGTGGCCGCCGAGCGCCTCAAGATTCCTCGGCTGCGCGAAGGATTCGCGCCGTGGAAACCGTAGAACCTCCACATCCCGAGCAACTGCGGGAGTTGGTCACCCGGGTCCAATCCTACCATCCCGAAGCCGACCCCGCCTTACTGTGTGCGGCCTACGACTACGCGGCGCACAAGCATGCACAACAGCTACGGATGTCGGGCGAGCCCTACGTCACCCATCCGCTTGCCGTGGCCCTGATAATTGCCCAGCTCAAACTGGACGTGCCCTCCATCGTCGCCTGCTTGTTGCACGATGTGGTCGAAGATACCGCCACGTCGCTGGCCGAAATCCAGCATCGCTTCGGCAACGAAGTGGCCGGACTGGTGGACGGGGTTACCAAAGTTTCCAAAATCACCTTTCAAAGCCGTGAGGAAAAGCAGGCCGAAAACTTCCGCAAAATGATCATCGCGATGGCCCATGACATCCGGGTCGTCCTGATCAAGCTGGCGGATCGTCTGCATAACATGCGCACCCTGGACCATCTGGCCCCGGACCGCCAGGTCGAAATCGCGCGCGAGACCGTGGAAATCTATGCGCCCTTGGCCCATCGGCTGGGCATCTATTGGCTGAAGTCGGAGCTGGAAGACGCTGCCCTGCGCTACCTGGACCCGGCCGGCTATCAGATGCTCAAGTCCTTCGTGGCCAAAACTCGAGTTGAACGCGAACGCTACATCGCCGGAGTGATCGAGATTCTCAACGCCCGCCTGGCCGAGGCTGGGGTCAAAGCGGAAGTAACCGGACGCCCCAAGCATTTCTACTCGATCTACAGCAAGATGCGTAACGAGGGGCTGGCCTTCGAGGAAATCTACGACCTGGTGGCCTTCCGCATCATGATCGCCACGGTGCGCGAGTGTTACGAAGCGCTCGGGGTGGTGCACGCAAACTGGAAGCCCGTGCCGGGTCGCTTCAAGGATTATATCGCGCTGCCCAAGCTCAACATGTACCAATCCCTGCATACCACGGTGATTGGTCCGCGCGGGCAGCGGATGGAAGTCCAGATCCGAACCGAAGAGATGCATCGGGTGGCCGAGGAGGGGATTGCCGCCCATTGGACTTACAAGGAAGGCGAGCGTGGGGTTTCGGCGCGCCAGACCGAGCGCTTTGCCTGGCTGCGCCGGCTGATCGAATGGCAGCAGAACGTGGCCGACCCGCAGGAGTTCCTTTCCACGGTCAAGGAGGATCTCTTTCCCGAGGAGGTTTTCGTCTTTACGCCCAAGGGCGACGTGTTGGACTTTCCTGCCGGCTCGACCGTGATCGACTTCGCCTATCGCATCCATTCCCAGGTTGGCAATCACCTCATCGGCGCGCGGGTCAACGGCAAGATGGTGCCGCTGCGCTACAAGCTGCAGTCGGGCGATACGGTGGAGGTTACCACCTCCGAGAAGCAGACTCCGGGCAAGGATTGGCTCAATTATGCCGCCACGGCGCGCGCCAAGAGTCGTATCCGCCAATGGCTGCGGGCGCAGGAATCGCAGCGTTCGATTGCGCTGGCGGTTACCTTACTGGACAACGAGCTGGAATCCCTGGGGCTTTCGGTCAACCAATTACGCCGCGAGGGACGCCTTCAGGCCGCGCTCAAGGAATTTTCGCAAAAAGACGTCGAGGGGCTGCTGGCGGCGGTCGGCTACGGCATTATCGGCGTCAACCAAATCCTGGCCAAGCTGCTGACCGCCGAGGAACTCAAGAGCTATCGCGGCGAGAAGCCCGAAACCCCGCCGCCGGGTCCCGAGCGCAAGAATGTGCGCAAGAGCAGCACCAGCGCGGTGGTGGTCTCGGGCCTGGGCGACGTGCTGGTGCGCTTCGCCCATTGCTGTAATCCGCTGCCGGGTGAGAACATTATCGGTTTTATCACCCGCGGCCGCGGGGTCACGATCCATCTGGCCAGTTGCTCGCGGGCGCTGGAGACCGATCCGCAGCGGCGCGTGCCGGTAGTCTGGCATACCGGCGACGACACTTCACATCCAATCCGCCTGGAGGTCGTTGGGGTCGATCGACCCGGATTGCTGGCCGCCATCACCAAGACTATCGCCGCCGCCGGGATCAACATCAACAATGCGCAAGTCAAAACCATCGATTTGAGCCAGCGTTCATCCTCGCTGTTCGAGTTGAGCGTCAACAGCGCCAGCCAGCTTAATTCTCTGATGCATTCCATCGGCGCAATCGATGGCGTGCTTAAGGTCACCCGTCTGAGCCACATCAACGGCCACCGTCCCGCCCAGCACTAGCCGACGGCCGGGAGCGGGCGGCACATGGTCTGCCCGAGACACGATCGGGTAGTGCTGGCGCGACGGCGAGCGCCTCACTAGAGTTTCGCCTATGAAAAGCTCGGTCTCATCCAAAGGCGCGCCCAATCCCGGTGGTCCCTATTCGCAGGGAGTCGCCGCTGAGGGCTGGGTATTCTGCTCGGGACAACTGGGCATCGATTCGGCCACCGGTCAGCTCGTGGCCGGGGGCATCGAAGCCGAAACCCGCCGGGTTCTGGCCAATCTGCGCGAGGTGCTGGAAGCGGCTGGCCTGTCGCTTAACGACGTGGTCAAAACCACGGTCTTTTTGGCGGATCTGAAAGAATTCGAAGCGATGAACCGGATCTACCGCGAGCACTTCAAGGAGCCGTTTCCAGCCCGCTCCACGGTGCAGGTGGCGGCGCTGGGACGCGGCGCGCGCATTGAGGTCGAAGCGATCGCATGCCGGCCGCGCTAGCTTGCTATCGCCTCCACGCGCTCTGATCCTGAGCTGGTTACGCGGTAAGAGGCACCTAGGTCAGACCTCGAAGTACAAGCGCGTGCCCAGCACGGAGACTGGGCCACGCGCTTGATTAAACGCCGGGTTGGCAACAAGTTGGTAATCGACGGTCAACTGGACGTTTCTCCAGATTCGGAGGGAGTAGAAGGTCTCCACGACTTTCTCGCTGCCATAGTTCAGCGCGCCGTCCCCGTCCAATATACCCAGGCCGCCTGCCGCCAGGAATTTCTGGTTCTCGGACGAGGCACCGCTGATGACGCCCGCGAGCCCGAAGCAGTCGCCGGGCCTGCGCCACATCTCGCCCGCGACACTCACACCCAGCGATGCCGTCCAGTTGACATCGGTGTACTCTAGCGCCTGGCATCGGCCGTCGTTCCAGCCCAGGCGCGAGAACATTCCGACATGGTGCATAATCTCCTGCTGCCAGTTCAGTCCAAAGCCGTATTTGTAATGATAACCCTGGGCTGGTGAGATATTCGCGTTCGCACCGTTGGCGCGGAGAATGGCCGCCGCGCCGAGGTAGCTGGCCATGTTCGCTTCGTCGAGCCAAGCGAGGAGCCGAATCGCCCCTGGATGGGCGTTGATGCCATAGCGGCGCTCGACTTCCGTCGCCATCGCCCATGAGCGCAAGAACGGGCCGTACGATCCGCGGGCGGGCCACATCAGATACTGGTCGTCACCGGAATCACCAGAGCCAACATTCTGCAAATTGTGGTATGGCGGCATCGTGAAAAATACGTAGCGCAAAGCCCATTTCGGCTGATTTAACTCCATCGCCGCGCCTGTCGTATAGCCGATCGTATCCTGGCCGTAATCCCAAGCCAGGTTGCCCATCATCGCCCAGTTCATGAACTGTGTCCCCGGGTCCTGGGCGTAGACGTTATGGTCCATAACATCCAGTGGGGTGAACCGGCCAACGGTAAAGGTGAGCCGGCAAACGTCCTGTTCGCCTGCCAGGGTGAGCAGGCCGTCACGAACCTGTTCGCGCTGGCCGCCAAGGCCGATGGTCTGGCGCAGGAACAAGCGCGCAAAGGTCAGGTTGGGCGTTTGGGTCCCAGCCTTGAAGGCCTCGCCATTGGGGAAGGCCTCGATGCCGTGCGTGTCGCTCAATCCAAAGCCCTGCCACATCAGTCCGTCCACGTGGGCCTCGGCCCCGCTCCACAAGCGCAAGCCGCCAAAAAAATCGAATCCAAAAGTCTCCTGGGCTTGGCCTGCGTTATCGAGGCTTTGTGGACCCGAATACTTGGCGCGAAAGCTCGGATCGCCTTGCCCGACGACGACTCCCTGAACGTGCCAGTTCCAGATCTGCTCTCCCTCACTGGCCAGGCAATTTCCTGTTGAGGCTCCAAGAAGAGCGCTGCACAGTAACAACAGCGGGCCAAATGCTTGCCGGTCGGGCGCGGTATCGGTGTGAGGTTGCGTAAATTGTCGAGGGAGGCCGCCTGGAAACTCTGGCCCGTTGGTCCCCGAGGGAGCGGTGGGCGAAGCTTTTCTCCGCCGGCTATACAGCAGCCCCGCCGAGGACCAGGCCGCCAACAGAATAAGCGTAACGATTAGACCAAGAGAGGAAGAGTCGAGCTTCTCGGCTAACGTGCGTAGCCCGCCCAGGCGAGAAGCCGCGAATTGAATCCATTCCGCCAGCGCCACGCCCAGGGCGACTCCCGCCGATACACCGGTGACCGTTAGATTGAATGACAGCTTTCTGGCGGGGTCGGAGAAGGCCCAATCGTACATGCCCATCATGAAGGCGCCATCCATCCCGTCGACCAACGCCATTCCCGCCGTAAACATCACCGGAAAGATCATAATGGCCCACAGCGGCAGCGTACCGTGGGAAGCCGCCTCGCCCGAGAAGCCGAGCACCGCAACCTCGGTTGCGGTGTCGAAACCCAGGCCAAAGAGAAACCCGACCACCAGCATCTGCCAACTCGCACTTATTCGCCGGTAGAGGGTGGCAAAGATTCTCCCGATTATGCCGCGTTGGTTGAGCAGCGACTCGAGCTCACGGTTCCAACCGTCGGCCTGTGCGCCGGTTGCGCTGGCGAGTTGGCGCAATTGAACAAAGATGGCGACGTTGATCGCGCCCAGAATGGTCAGGAAACCCGCCGAAGCAAGCCTGCTCAAACTGCTGCCCGACAAGCGGGTGAGAACCTCGTGGCCGACGCGCGAATGGCCGGCTGCGATCATAAGCAGGCACAGGAGCATCACGGTCGCCGAATGTCCGAGCGCGAAGAACACTCCGATGGTGAGGCTGCGCTTTCCATCCTGCCGCAGTTTCCTCGTGACGTTGTCGATCGCCGCAATATGGTCGGCGTCGAAACCGTGCCGCAGGCCGAAGAGAAAGCACAACGCGCCTAGGCCCAGCACCGAGCGGTCTATAGCGGCCGCCAGGCTCGCCAAGGCCAGCCAGGCACTCAACGCCAATAAAGCCAGAGCGCCAAGGAGCACAGCGGCTTGGCGCCGCAATGACCGGCTCATTCGCTTATACGCCAAGCGCAGGGCGCGGCAGGATCCCAAACCTTTATGGGCATAAAAAAACCTCGTTCCTTCAGGAAACGAGGCACACGCAGCCGGTAGGGCAAAGGCTACGGACGCTCCGTTTCCACGCGGAGTTTTGTGTCCGATCCATTTCGGGTAGGTCTCCTGGCTCGTGGCTTACCTAGGGTTTTTCCGACCCTAGCCGCCGCCTTTCAGCCTTCCCCAGGTCAGGGCCTGAGTGGCTCACACCAAAGACGACTTGCCACATACAGTGGCGGGACCGCGCCGGCTTTTCACCGGCTTCCCTGTTATGCCCTTGTGGGCACCCGAAGCGTCAAACTTGCGCTGTCGTGATATCGAAGCGCGGATTTATTGTCAAGCAAACATCCGCTGAGTGATCGTCCAAAGCGATAGAGAAAGGGTGCTCCCCAAAGTCTACCGGCTGTTGGGGAGCACGAAGCACTAAACCGCGGGCAGGCGGGCGAGGGTATTACTTGGCGGCCGAAAAACTGGTTGGGTACAGAATCGAGTTGCTGATATTGGCGACAATCGGTCCACTGGCCTCGCTGGCGTCTCGAGCCGCGATCCATTCGGGATCGCGCTGAAACGCCGCCCATTTCTGGTCCCGCTCGGCGAGCGATTCCCAGCCTAGGATGTAAATTAGATCCTGATTGGACTGGCCAATGCCCACGGTCCAAAAGCCAAGTTGACGAAAGCCATGCTTGTCGAACAGCTTCAAAGTGGCGCCCTCAAAGCGCTTAAGCAGCGCGGGCAGGCGGCCGGGCAGGCAATGATAGATACGTAGTTCATGGATCATCGCGACAAATCCTCCGCTAGACGAAAGCCTGCGCGGCCCACGCTTGGCTGGCAGTGCTTTGGGTCGGGACCGAAAACATTTGCGCATATCCCTTGCGCCAGTGTCAACGTGCGATTGACTACGCTCATGCTTCAGAGCACCCAGCAAAGAGCACCTCGCCAGGATTGACGCTGACAGATCAGGGGCAATAATGAGCCATCCAACCCGGCATTCCGACGGTGCCGGCTTAAGCGAGGCCAATGGCATGGAAGCAGGCGTGTTTCTGCCACTTACGATTCCCGGTACACCGCCCGAGCAGATTGTGGAGTGGGCACGCCGGGCCGAAGCTCGCGGCTTTTCCAGCGTGGCTGCCATCGACCGCCTGGTCTATGGCAACTATGAGCCGTTGCTGGGCTTGGCGGCAGCGGCGGCGGTGACTAGCCGGGTGCGGCTGGCCACTGGGATTCTGATTGCGCCGCTGCGCAACACCGCGCTTTTGGCCAAGGAGCTAGCGACCCTGGATCGGCTCAGCGCGGACCGGCTGGTGGTTGGGCTGGGATTGGGCGGACGGACCGACGACTTTACCGGCGCAGGCCTGGATAGCGAGCGGCGGGGGCGCAAATTGAGCGCGCAAATCCAAGAGATGCGGCGGATTTGGAGCGGCGAAAAGCGGGGGATGGCGGGCGCGATCGGGCCTGCGCCTACTCACCCGCAAGGACCGCCGCTGATCGTCGGCGGGGCCACCGAGGCTGCGCTAAGGCGAGCGGCCCGAGTGGGCGATGGCTGGATTGGCGGTGGTGGCGGCCCCGAGGCTTTCCGCACCAACGTCGCGCGCGTACGCGAACTCTGGCGCGAGGGAGGACGGTCAGGTCAGCCGCGCTTTTTATCGCTTGCCTACTATGCTCTGGGACCCAAGGCGCGATTCCACGCCGAAACCTTTCTGCGCGACTACTACGCCTTTGCCGGGCCAATCGCCGAGCGCCTGGTCAGCGGTGCGGCCCTGGACGAAGCGGCAATCCGCCAGCGCTTGAGTAGTTACCAAGACGCCGGCTGCGACGAATTGCTGTTCGTGCCCTGCGCCTCGGATATCGATCAACTGGAGCGCTTGGCCGACGTCGTCGCCGCGCGCTGAAAACGGCGCGCCGCTAGCCCTGTGTTAACCCCGGCCAGAGTTTGAGCGCGTTGCCGCGATCGATAGCGTTACGCTGCTCGCTGCTATGTAGTTGCGGCGCGGTGTGGGTCTTCACCTCTTCCCGCACCACGCGGTCGTTGGCGAAAGGCCAATCGCTGCCATATAGGATGCGCTCGGGGTCGGCGATGGTGCGCAGGGCGTTCATCGTGGTCGGTCCGCATGACAGCGCATTGTCGTAATAGAAATGGCGCATCCCGGCGAACACCTGTTCGGGCGTGAGCTGGGGCAAGTAGCTGGCCACCATCGGCGCGGTCGATAGCCGCCAGGCGAAATAGGGCATCGTGCCGCCGGCATGGGCCAGGATGAAGCGGATGCGCGGATAGCGTTGCAACGCGCCGGAAAAGAGCAAATTGACGGCGGCGCGAGTGGTATCGAAGACATACTCCATCAGGAAGCCGGGCCAGGGCAGATCGATCTGAGAGGTGAGGGGATGGAGCGCCGGATGGATGAAGGCGACGGCGTTTTGTTCGTTCAGCGCCGCCATCAGTGGATCGTACAGCGGGTCGCCCAGGAACTTGCCGGCATAGTTGGCGAACAGGCAGACCCCCTGAAAATTGAGCTGGTCCAGCGCGTAGGTGGCTTCCGCGATGGCGTCGGCCATCCGATGCATCGGGAGGGTGGCGAAGGCGCCGAAGCGGCGCGGCCATTGGGCGCGCAGTTCCGCGGCGTAATCGTTGCATCGACGCGCCAGCGCGCGGGCCTCGTCCGGGGCGGTGAAATGGACTCCGGGTGCGGCGATCGAGGTGATGCCCAGCGCGATCTCGTAGCGGTCCATCATTTCCAGGGCCAGCGCCGGAGACCATTGGGGATAGCGGCCCATGGCGGGGCCGGTGCCAGCCGCGTAGGCGGCCTCCTGAAAAAATTGCGGGATAAAGTGGAAGTGCACGTCGATGCGCTCAGCCGCGGCCATGGTGGATCCTCCTGCAAGGAAGCGGGCCGATTCCTGTCCGCTTGTGGCGCATCCTAGCCGCCGGCTGCCGTCGCGCTCAAGCGCGCCGCCTGTGCCCCGCTCCGCTGGCGGGCTCTGCCCGCGGAACCTGTTCCCACTGTTTTCCTAAGCTTGTCAGCTGAATCGTGGAGCTTTGGATAGATATGGTTGTAAAAGCAAATTCGGGTTATTTAAAGTGTTCAAGAACAGACCAGCGAGCAACCTTGGCCGGCCGAGCCGGAGGCTTGTCAGCGTAATCGGCATGGCGATGAAAAGATGCGCAAGGGGGGATGAGCGTGAGTGACGAGCAACCCGTGACGGCAGGTGAAGTCCTGTACAGACCGTTTGGCCGAGGTCGAGCGAATCCGCCAGCACGTCGGGACGTCGCTGACCGAACTGATCTTCCGCGAAGATCAGCGAATCGCCCGGCTTCAGGAAGATGTCGAGCGGGGCGTCGAGGGAGCGGCCGGCAACCTCCGCCAAGCCGAGATGCGCCAGGCCGAATTGATGGAGCGCCGGAATAGGCGGCGCGAAGAACTTGAGCGCCAGCGGTCGCTCACCCTTCAGGGTCTCGAACGGATGACAGCCGTTCTGGTCCTTCCGCATCCCGAACCAGAACAACCCGAGGTTCGCAATCTCCGGCCCGACCCGGAGACCGGACAAATCGCCATGCGGGTGGCGATGGAGTACGAGCGGTCGCAGGGTCGCGTTGTCGCGGATGTTCATGAGAAGAATCTTGGATGCGACATAACGACGTTCGATGCGAACTCCGGCGAACTGCGCCTGATCGAGGTGAAGGGGCTGGCCGGCGACGAGGGCGTTGTTGCCCTCACCCCGAATGAGAAGCGGACCGGCGAAGACAGACGTGACTGTTACTGGCTGTACGTCGTGACTCGCTGCAAACAGCCGGATGGCCCGCGGCTGATGACGATCAGAGACCCCGCGCAACTGGAATGGGACGAGATCCGGAGAATTGACTATTATGCGCTTCGTGCGGCCAGCCTTGAGGCCAGAGCGTGAAGGTTCGCGAGGTTATTCAGATGCTCGAAGACGACGGATGGTATGTTGTAGCCACGCGCGGCAGCCATCGGCAATTCAAGCATCCATCCAAACCGGGACGCGTTACCGTGGCCGGAAAGCCATCGGATGACCTTGCGCCGGGGACATTGAATAGCATCTTCAAACAGGCTCAGATCAAGCGAGGGCAATAGATATGCGCTACGCGGTTGTGATCGAAAGGGCTGACGGCAATTACTCGGCTTATGTGCCGGACCTGCCGGGATGCGTCGCCACGGGCGCGACGGTCGAGGAAGCCGAACGCGAAATCAAAGAGGCGATACGCTTCCATCTCGATGGTTTGCGCCAGGACGGCGCGCCGGTCCCGTCGCCCTCGGCGGTGTGCGAGTACGTCGACGCGTGAAAGCCGGTTCGCGCAGAACGAACAACGCCCGCCGAAGATCGCCCGCGAGAGCTATTGGCCGTATGTCGTTTTTCGTTGCAAACGGGCGGATCGGCCTCGACCGATGACGATCAAGGACCCCGCGCAACTGCAATGGGACGAGATTCGGAAGATCGACCACTACGCGCCCAAGGTTGCTGCGTTGGAGGGATAACAAAACGCATGAACGGCCATTGCCCTATCTGTAAGCATGACTGCGAACTTGAGTTGAAAGACCACGATGCGAACGTTAAATGTCCTCGCTGCGGCAAATTTACAGCATTGTGTGCGCGCACCACAGACCTCTGGACCTGAACATTCCCGCACGTCCCGCCGTTTCTTGTCGCCAAGGGGGCGGATCCGACCGACACCAGCAAGGTGGGACAGCTACTTGCGCCTTACCTGTCGATATACGTTCGCGAGCAGACCGACAGCGGGCATGGCCGGGTCGAAATTGACCTAGGGACGGCAAATAAACTTGAAGAACTCGCCGAAACCTATGCCAACACTCCGGCCACGGCGAAACCGGACAAGTTGCTTCGCCTGCTGGAGCGCCGGACCTCACACCCGGGCGCCCCAGCGACCGTCAACGCAGAGCTAGACTACCCTGCGATTCACGCCGTATCTGCGGTCGAGTTCGACTACCACCTCAAGCACTTGGTATCCGAGGGTTGGATCTCAAAACCGACTGGGTTAGGCGCGCTAGTTTCGACGCTGAGCCCCGAGGAGAATGCTGACCGCGAGGCATCGATAACACACGCCGGATGGGCGAAGCTCGGCGCGACGGGAAGCGGCTCCCGCAGTGCGTTTGTGGCCATGTCCTTTGACAACAGCCTCGACAGCGCCTTCTCCGATGGCATTGAGCCTGCGATCCGGCAAGCCGGCTATGAACCGCTGCGCGTCGACAAGGTGCACCACAACGAGAAGATATGCGATCGCATCGTAGTTGAGATCCGACGGTCTCGGTTCTTGGTCGCCGATGTAACGATGCAGCGGCAGGGCGTCTACTTCGAAGCGGGTTTCGCAATGGCGCTCGGCTTACCCGTTATCTGGTGCTGTCGGACGGACGATTTCAACAACGTCCATTTTGACACCCGCCAGTACAACCACATTGTCTGGGAGCAACCCGCCGAACTGCGCCAGCAACTTGCGGATAGGATACGAGCGACTATTGGAGCGGCGCGGTGATCCCCAAGGAATGTAAGCGGCTGGCGGAGGTGGATTTTCCGATTGCGGTGGTGAGCGCGCATTCGGCGCGCGAGAAGTCCGTTCGGCACGGGCATCCGAGCACACTTCATCCGTGGTGGGTGCGACGGCCGCCCGCGGTATGCCGCGCGATGCTGTTCGCGCTGCTGCTACCCGACCCCTGCGGTCCCAGCTGCCCGGATGGTCGGCGCGGAGATAAAGAAACAGGCCGAAAAGGAACTCGCGCAGTATTATCCGCCCGATCCTGATGGAGCCGTTCCCATCGCGTGCCTGTGGGCGCGGACCGTCCGATGCGAATCGCCGAACTGCGGCGCCGAGATTCCGCTGGTGCGCTCGTTCTGGCTCTGCAAGAAGGCGAGCCGACTTCGAGCCCTTAAATATGAAGTGAGACGGCCCGAAGGTCAGCCGCGCTATATCGAGCCTGAAGTCTTCCAACCGAAGAGCGAGAAGCAGGTCGCGCGCGGAACCGTCGCACGAGGTAATGCGACCTGCCCGGCATGCGAAAGGGTGCTGCCGGTCGAACGGGTGCGCGTGCAATTGCGCGAACAAAGCGGCGGCGCGGATACCGGTCTTCGACGCGAGGGGTAATCGCATCGGTAGCGCGCGCCTGCTCGATGCCATGCTTTTGGCCGTTCCAAGGTAGTAAAACCACTTGAAAAAACATGGGAAAACTATGTAATTTATCCATGGTACGGCCATGGTCAGAGGGTCGAGAGAATGGCTGAGCGGGTCGACACACGGACGACCGGTTCCGAATTTGATGGGATCGGGTTGGATGAACCGGGGTCGGACCTGGAAGTGCGAAGCCATTCGGAAGGCAGGAAGAGGCAAGAGGAACCGGCCAAGGGCAAGCTAGTCGATCCACGCAAGGACTACAGCGAGTTTGACGGCATCCGTTCGAGCGGTTGATTTGGTCGATGGTCTGCGCGCGTGCAGACTTGAACGCATCGCCAGGCCGATAAGGAAGTCATCATGCGGAAAGTACAATTTGAATTCACGGACGAGACGTACGCTGCGATAAACAGTCTCGCAGAGGTTACCGGCGCGCGGTCCATGTCGGCCGTTATCAGAGACGCGCTGAAAATCTACGCATGGCTAATCGACGAGCAGCGCGCCGGGCGCAAGATCATGTCGCAAGATCCGAAGACTCACGAGACAAAAGAGTTGGTGCCACTGACGGTGTCGCATCAAGCTGTCGCAGCGGCCCGCGCCTAGATGCGGCGTGCCACACCAGCTTGAGCTTCGGGTAGCAGGACAGCGTGGCCCGCCACGAAGAGCCTTCGCCTGAGAAGGTAGATCCCAGAGGCGTAGCCCCGGAGGCTCCGCAAGCTTTCGCGGCGAAGAATTTTGCGGGTATCGAGGAGTCACAAGAGGTTGCACGCCATTGGGCGCAGAAATTCCTTTTCTACTTGATCGCTGGCTGCCTGGTGTTTCTGGCGCTGTTCGATGCCTCGCTGCTCCTCCCCTCCGTTCACGTAGAGACAAAAGTGATCATCACCGTGAACGGTGCGTTCGCGGGTGGTTCGGGCCTGCTGGGCTTATGCGCCAGCTACATTCTGGCGCCTTACAAGACACCGCGTGCCCGCAGGACTTCGCGCAAGACTACAAATTGACCGGGATGCGCCAGCTCCCTGATGCCTCTTTGCGTACCCGAATCCACGGACGAGGTGAGTCAGGACTTACGCTGGCGTTTTCAATAAAACGCGCGTACATGCACGTGTGTCAAGTTGAGGAGTGAGCACATGCGGTCATGAGGACAGCTCGAAGTTAATGGAGCCTTGGTACAGAGTCGGTCAGCCAATGACGAGGCGGAAATCGGTGAAGTCGTTCGCCGACGGCTCTTCGACGATCTCGGGAAAGAGTCCATACGCAAAACCGCTGCACTGAGTTACGCGAATTGGTGCTTCGACCATCGAGCGGAGCTGCCCCCGGAGTGGACCGCGGTGGATAGCGCCGCTACCGAGGCGAAGGCTCGGGACTTCCTGCGCACCCGTTTCGAGCAGTGCTATCCGTTTCATCCGTCAACTCTGACCGTCTTTCAGCGCAAATGGCGCTCGTTGACGCAGTTCCAGCAGACGCGCGGAACCCTCGCGATGTTCGCCCAATGGGTCTCGATTGCATTCGGAAAGGCCACAGGGAAGCGCGACGCGAGGCTGTCATAACATTAGGCTCGGCGCCGCTTCACGTTCGCGAGTTCCGCTCGGTTGTTGTGGGTCAGCTTGGCGAGGTTCGGCTGGATCCCGCGCTCGACAGCGATATTGCCGGCACCCAAAACAAGGCTGCGGCTCTGGATACCGATGTTACGAAAGGGCCGCTCAAGGACATCCATCGTCGCGTCGGCACGACGATTCTGTTCGAGTCGTCGGGAGGCCAGAGCGATCGGATCGCGCATCTACCCGAGCTGCGATTCGCCCTCGGCGAACCCGAAGTCGATACGACCAGTATCGATAACGCGGCCTCGGCAGTGGAAAGTAAGTCTTTCTATATCCGCAAGGCTGGTACAGACGGCTACCGGTTCGGACTAAAGCCGAAGCTTGAAAAGGTCGTTTACGATCGGCGTGCCTCGCTGGATGACGCGGAAATCAAAAAAGCGAGCGAGAAACTGGTCGAGGGACAATTTCTCGCAGGGTGAGGAAGTTCCACCAGACGCCTCTGCGCCAAGGGCGGAGGACGCGGCACAACCACCGAGGCCGCAACCTGCTACGGTCGCCGCCGCCCCCAAGACGATCATTCTGACCGGCGTAATTCCGCCGGAGTTGTGGAACAAGGTCGGCGTACGACTGATTCCGAAACTGCGATCGAACGCGCAACCGACTTTGGGCATAAACTTCTCCGTGGATATCGACTCCGGCCACGCCGAAAACTTGCTGCGTGAAATTCAGCAGGCGCTGGCCGATCTGGAGCTGATCGGGAAGATCAGGCTTGAGCCGAGGTGAGGATTTCGCGCGGCCGGGCGCGGTTTGGCGCCGGGAAGCTTGCCGGAGGGAAACACTGTGAAAGCACAGCGACGTTTGAAAAGGTTCTCAACGGCCTTTGCCGGGCGCCGGGCGAGGAGCACAGACTGATTTGCGGAAGCGTGGGCGGCGGACTCGCTTGAGCGGCCAGCGCGTCGTTTAATTGCCAAATTCGCGCGCTGGGCGGTATGCTAGCATCCCTGTGTCGAACGGTAAGCTTGCGGTCTGGCGCGGGACCTCCTATCCACTGGGAGCTACTTGGGACGGTCAAGGGGTTAATTTTGCGCTTTTTTCCGAGCACGCGGAAAGAGTCCAGCTCTGTATCTTCGATGCGCGCTCCCAGCATCAGACCCATGTGATTAACCTGCCCTGGCAGACCGACCAAGTCTGGCATTGCTATTTGCCCGAGATGCGACCGGGTACCCTATACGGCTACCGGGTTTACGGTCCCTACGATCCCAAACGCGGTCTGCGCTTTAATCCCAACAAGCTGCTGCTCGATCCCTATGCCAAGCAAATCGTGGGACCGCTGCGTTGGTCCGATAGCTTATTCGGCTATCGGATCGGCAGCCCGCGCGAGGATTTCTCCTTCGACCGGCGCGACAGTGCGCCGGCGATGCCCAAGTCGCGGGTGATCGAGACTGCGTTTTCCTGGGCCGACGACAAACCTCCTGCGACCCCGCTGCACGACACCGTTATTTACGAGCTGCATGTCAAAGGCCTCACTGCACGCCATCCCGATCTGCCACCTCACCTGCGCGGCAGTTATGCCGGTTTGGCCACCGAGCCGATGATCGAATACTTCCAGCGGCTGGGTGTGACCGCATTGGAGCTGATGCCGGTGCATGCTTTCATCGACGATCGGCGTTTGATCGACAACCGGCTGCGTAACTACTGGGGCTACAACTCGGTCGGCTATTTCGCGCCCGACATGCGCTATAGCGCCAGTGGTACCGTACAAGAGTTCAAATCGATGGTTAAGCGGCTGCATTCCGCCGGCCTGGAAGTCATTCTCGACGTGGTTTACAACCACACCGCCGAGGGCAGCCATCTGGGCCCCACGCTAAGCTTTCGCGGAATCGACAACGAGGCTTACTACCGCCTGTCGCCGGACGATCCGCGCTATTACGTTGATTTTACCGGCTGCGGCAATACCCTCAACATGCGCCATCCGCGCGTCCTCCAACTCATCATGGACAGCCTGCGCTATTGGGTGCAGGAGATGCACGTGGATGGCTTCCGGTTCGATCTCGCCGCGGCGCTGGCGCGCGAGCTGTTCGAGGTCGATAAGCTCAGTGCCTTTTTCGATATCGTGCATCAGGATCCGATCCTGGCGCCCGCCAAGCTTATCGCCGAGCCCTGGGATCTGGGCCAGGGCGGTTACCAGGTGGGCAATTTCCCAATCGGCTGGGCGGAATGGAACGGCCGCTATCGCGACGCCGTGCGGGCCTATTGGAAGGGGGAGGGTGGAATCATCGGCGACCTGGCTTACCGCTTGACCGGTTCCAGCGACCTATACGGGGAGAGCGGGCGGCGCCCTTATGCCAGTGTCAATTTTGTCACCTGCCACGACGGTTTCACCTTGCGCGATCTGGTCAGTTACAACCAAAAGCACAACGAGGCCAATGGCGAAGATAATCGCGACGGGGAAAACAACAACCTAAGCTGGAACTGCGGCGTCGAAGGACCCACTGACGATCCCTCGATCAATCGCCTGCGCGAACAACAGCAACGTAATTTTTTGGCCACCTTGATGCTCTCACAGGGAGTGCCGATGCTTTCACATGGCGATGAGCTTGGGCGCACCCAGCAAGGCAACAACAATGCCTACTGCCAGGATAGCGAACTCAGTTGGACGGATTGGAGCACCTCGCCGACCAGGCTGCTGGAGTTCGTGCGCCGGCTTATCGCCTTGCGCAAGCGCCACCCGGTCTTCCGCCGCCGCCAGTTTTTTCAGGGGCGGCGTATCCGGGGCAGTGAACTCAAAGATATCATGTGGCTGACCCCCGACGGCGACGAGATGACCGACGAGGAATGGAATCAGCATTTCGCTCGCTGCCTGGGAGTCTTCCTCGCCGGCTCGGCCACCGGCGAGATCGACGAGCGCGGCCTGGCCGTCACCGACGACGATTTCGTGCTCCTCCTGAACTCGCACTACGAGCGGATCGATTTTCATATCCCCCCGCTGGCCGACGATGGGCCCTGGCGGGTGCTGATCGATACCAGCCGCGCCGATGGCGGCGCCGACGACAATCGCCAACTTTCTCATGGTGAAGCCTTCGCGCTGGAAGGCCGCTCGCTGGCGCTGTTGACGCGCTCACTGCGTCAACTCTCCCCGGCTGGTTAACCGTCGGGTCTCCCTCGTTGCCGGAATTACCCTTGCTCGAAAAGTGGTGGCTTGCTTGGTGACCGCGGGCTTGGGAGCACCCAAGGTTTTTCAGCGCCCTCCCAGGCGAGCCCGGTCGTGCGGCGCCATCCAATTGACCCGCGGAATCTTGGGAATAATCCCGTTGGGATTAACCCGCTTGATCCCATAGTAGTTGATAACGATATGGTCCAGCCGCACGCATTCCGCCACGCCCGGCTGCTGATATAGATCGAGCATGTAGTTGTACAGATTGTGGTAGCTCTCCAAGCGGCGCAGGTTGCACTTGAACAGGCCGTAGTAAGCCGCGTCGAAACGCACCAGGGTGACGAACAGCCGCCAGTCGGCCTCGCTGATAGTGTTGCCGACCAGGTAGCGTTGATGGGCCAACCGCTCCTCCAAGGTATCCAGCCCGATGAAGACGTTTTCCACCGCTTCGTCGTAAGCTTGCTGGGTGGTGGCGAAGCCGGTCTTGTACACGCCATTGTTGATGTTGTGGTAGACGAACTCGTTGATACGGTCGATTTCGGGCCTCAGGGCCGCCGGATAGTAATCTCCCGGCTTGGCGCCGACCCCATCAAAGGCGCTGTTGAACATGCGCAGAATTTCGGACGACTCGTTGTTGACGATCGTGCGCTTTTGCCGATCCCACAGGGTTGGCACGGTGCAACTGCCGGTGTAACTGGGGCGCGCCGCGGCGTAGGCCTCGTATAGATAATGGAAGCCGTTGACCTGGTCGATGGTCGAGCCGGGAAAGCTGTCCTCGAAGGTCCAGCCGCCCTCGGTCATCGCCGGCAGCGAGATCGAAATTGAAACCAGGGTTTCCAGCCCCTTGAGCTTGCGCATGATGATCGTGCGATTAGCCCACGGACAGCCATAAGCGACATACAAATGATAGCGGCCGGGTTCGGCCTTGTAGCCAGACGAACCGTCGGCGGTAATGAAATCGCGAAACTGGCTGTCGGCGCGGATAAAACGACCGCCAACATTGGGACGGATCTCAGGGCTCCATTTGCCTTCGATCAGCATCGGCATGGGACTTAGCTCCTCGTATGGTCCGAACGAATTTGCGGCCGCGGCCTGTTCCGAACAGGCCCCAGGTTAGCATTGTAAGCGCCGCTGCGTGAACCCGTGCCTGAGGCGATCGCGCCGCGCGCAAGGCAAAGGCACCGGCGGCGGGGCGAGTTAGCCCGCCGCCGGTGGTGGAGCGGAGCCGAGGCTGCAGCTCAGTTCACGGTGACCGTGCTCACGGTGGTCGGCAAACCCAGGATGCCCAAGATGCCGCCCAAGCTGCAGGGATGGTTTGCCCCGCCGCTACGATGACTTGGCTGTTGGAGCCGCTAGCCTGGGTGCCCGGCTTGAGGGCCTGGGCAAAATCGGGAACGAACGCGCCGATATTGGGAACGCCCCAGCCGCTTTAGCAACCAGTCGCTAGCAATGTCATCAAGTTAAAAGTTAAGGCAATTACTTAGGTGGGTGCGCCGCTCGGTTCTGACCGGGCCCCAAACCTGCCCAATGGCGGCCAGGGCCAGGTTCGTGCTAACTACGCAACACGCTCGACAACCGGTCCGGAGGAGGAACAATGACGGAGCTGGAAGAGACGATTAAACAGCTTACCCACGGGCTTCTGCATAAGGAGCTTTACGTCTATCACACCGTGCCCGCGGCCCCGCTCAGCGAAATTCAAAAGCATCTGCCGGCCCACCTTGAATATCAGTTTCGCCTGGAGAAGGAGGGCATCATGTTCGCCGCGGGTCCGTTAGCCAACGAAGACGGCACGCCGGCGGGTGGTATGATCGTGGTGCGGGCGCAGTCCTTTGCCGCGGCGCGCGCGATTGCGGAGGCCGACCCGATGCATCGCGCCGGAGCGCGCACGTTTACGCTACGGCGCTGGACCGTAAACGAAGGCTCGCTCTCGGTGCGGGTCCACTACTCCGACCAAACCGCGAAGATCGATTGAGATTACGCTGGGTAGGGCGAAGGGGTTTGGCCTCAGGTAGCCAGCAGTCGCTGGACCTCGGGCCAGCTTTGGCGCCCGACCGAGGCCATCGCGGCCGCCTCGTCTTCCGTGAGCCACCGGCCAATTGCGGCGGCGTAGTTGGGACGCTCGCGGACGGCCTCATACCAGCGCGTCAGATGTGGCCGGGCCGGCCGCCACAGGCCTTCCAACCCCAATCGCGCGAGTCGGTCCACATAGGGGATCATCGCAATATCGGCCAGCGAATAATCCTCGCCTAAAAGCCATCGGCAGCGGGTGAGGACACCCTCCATGTCAGCCAGCATTTTATCGTAGCTCCGCAGCAGACCGGTTACGTCGGGCGCGCGCAGCCCATGGATGATCCAATCCTGGCGCCGTTTGAGCATCGCTGGATGGAAGCTTTGCTCGGCCACTTGGCGAAACTCCTCGGGCGCCATCGCCGCGACTTCCGCCGGTGTGCGCTTAATCACCGCATAGCGAAAATAGGTGCTGAAGGTGACCGCCGCGCAGGCCGCATGAATGGATTCATCGGGCAGCTTGGTCCACAGCCGCATTTGTGCCCGTGCGTAAGGCTCGGCTGGACGCAGCGGGCGTTGAGGAAAGGCTTCTTCCAGATACTCGCAGATCACTGTCGATTCACGGATTGCGCGACCGTCGTGTACCAGGGTGGGGACCACCCCTCGAGGATTGAGTTTCAAGTAGTCGGGTTGATGCTGCTGGCCGGCAAAAATATCCACGAAGCGCTCGCGCCACGCCAAGCCTTTTTCTTCCAGCACCAGTCGGACCCGCTGCGCGCATACTGAATTACCGTGATGGTACAGCTCGAGCATCGCTATGCCCTCCCTCTTGGCGGCCATTCTACCGGACAGGGTGAACGTAGGCCGCCCGCTTGTCAAAGTAGGGTTTTTCAACTTGGGGGCCGCACTTAATCATCGGACGCGTTAGCCATGAGGGTCGAAACGCGCGGTTCGAACCAGGCCACCCATAAAAAAGAGGTCCGGCCGCGAAGCAGCCCAAGACCCGCTTCTGAATCAGCGCGAGCATCACCAGCGCGCCCGTGAAGAATCCCCGCGATGGCGGGTCGAACACGTTACCCGGGATTCATCGCTGCCGATTGTCCGCGGGAAAACCCGCATCCTGGAAACATTTGCTCCGCAGTAGTCATTGCAGCGCAGCTTAGCCAATGTCAAATCTCGTAATAAAGCCATGCTTGGGCGCGCACTGTAGCCAAGGCTTCGCTCGAGAGTTTCACGGGGGAATGACTTACCGATGTCGAAGTTATCTTTCGCCTGTCCATCATAGTTACACCACACTATCGAAAGCTCTTGCTAACGAGACTTCTTCATAGCATGCTTAAGCACTTAGTTAACCTTCAGCGAGGTTGCGTACGCCGCATTTATGAATCGATCCTTGTGTTGGACCGGTGCACTATCTGGCGCGGTGCTGGCGGTTGGTCTGTTGATGGCCGGTTGTTCTGGTGGTGGCTCAGGTTCCAGTGCACCGACTGCGGCTCCGACTGTTCAACCGACCGCGGCTCCGACCACCTCGGGCACCGCTACGGCTACTGCCACTTCAACCGCCAGTTCTACCGCCACCGCGACGCAAAGTCCTACCCCGGGGCCCAGCCCGACCCCTTTAGCCTCGGCCCATGGCAGCGTGTTAGTGGTGGGGCAGGGGGGCGCGGCGGCGTTAATCAACGCAGGCAGCCAAGCCGTGACGGCGACCGCCAGCTTACCCGCCGGGATTGAAAATGGTGCGATGGTGGGCTTGCAGGATGGGCGAGTACTCTACACCGGTGGTGATCAGGGGGGAGCGGCGCTGAGGCATGCCTGGGTTTGGGCGCCGAATGCGCCAAGCTGGGTCCAGATAGCCGACATGACCACCGCCCGCACTTTGCACACCGCAACCCTGCTCAACGACGGCCGGGTGCTGATCGCGGGTGGCTTTCCCACGTTTGCGTCGTCCCCGCCGGCGGCGGCGCTGAGCAGCGCGGAGCTGTTCGATCCAACTACTAATAGCTTCAGCGCGGTGGCCCCGATGAACGTCGCTCGCGCCGGCCATACTGCGACGCTGTTGGCCAACAACAGCGTTTTGGTGACTGGCGGCGCAACCCAAAATGGGACTCCGACTTACCTTGCCTCGGGCGAATTTTACGACCCGACAAGCGGCAGTTGGACGCTAGTCAGTAACCAGATGTCGGTGGCGCGCGGCGGACATAGCGCGAGCTTGCTGGATAACGGTCAAGTTCTAATCGCCGGGACCATCCTGGCCTTTAACGGACAAGGATGCGGCAATACCTGCGCGGCCACGGATCTTTACAACCCCGCGACCAACAGCTTTAGCCCCACCGGCAATCTCAATACCGCGCGCTATGATCAAACCGCCAGCGTGCTGGCCAACGGCCAAGTGCTGGTGACGGGGGGATGCTGCGGGACCAACAACATTCCGCTTGCTTCGGCGGAACTCTACAACCCCTCTCAGGGAAGCTGGAGCGCCGCGGCCAGCCTGCAGGTGCCGCGCTCCGGCCATGCCGCGGTTTACCTGACCGACGGTCGTATCCTGATTGCGGGCGGAGCCAGTTCGGCGAGCACGGAGTTCTATCAGCAGCAAGCCACGCTGGGGAGCTTTTTGGGCGCCAGCCTGCCGGCAGTTTACGCCAACACGTTGGCCGTGACGCTTAAACCCCAGTCCTCCAACCAGCTCAACCTCGGGGTTGGCGGCAACGGCTACAACTTTGCCAACGACACCGCGTCGACCCTGCGGGTGTGTGAACCGGGCACGACCACCTGCCGGACCATCAGAGCGGTCATTGTTGATAGCGGCTCGACCGGCCTTATCGTTTTCGCCTCCAAGCTGGGCGGCGTAAGCCTGCCTCCGGTCACCGATTCCAATGGCAACACGTTGGGCGATTGCGAGCAGTACGTTAGCAGTTCGGTGTGGGGATCGGTGGCGAACGCGGACGTATATCTGGGCACGCAGAAGATCAACATGCCCATTCACGTCCTTGACGATACCGCTAGCTTCGCCCCACCGCCTATTAGTTGCACAACCAGTGGCGCGTTCGTTAATACGCCGGCCAGCTTCGGCGGTAACGGTCTGTTGGGGATAAACCCCTACCCCAACGATTCGGGAATATACTATAGCTGCACCGCGGGGAGTTCCGGCACCTGCACCGCGTATTCTCCCAGCTCCAACCAGATGGTTTCCAACCCAGTCGCCGCGCTGCCCGTGGATAACAACGGCAGCGTGGTAGAAATGGATCCGTTAGCCAACGCCAATACGCAGGTAGCGGCGTATGGCATGCTGACCTTTGGCATCGGCACCGAGACCAACAATCAACCGCCCGGTAACCTGACGGTCATGCAAACCAACGCCTCCGGCAGCATCGCCGTCACCTTCAACGGCGCGTCCTATGCTGGACTGTTCGATACCGGGACCAACTTCATCGCTTTTCTCACCAGTGCGCTCTCGGGCCTGCCGCTTTGCCCCAGCGGCTCGCCGGGCCAGGGGCTGTATTGTCCGGCCAACGTCGCGACGCTTTCCACCATCAATTCCAGCTACAACAGCAGCGCCGGCAGCAATACGTACAACTTCCAGATCGGCAACGCCAATAGTCTGCTAAGCGTGCCGCAAGGCCAGCCGCAGAACTTCGCGCTCCAGACTTTGGGCGGCCCGGCGGGCGGGTTTGTCGATTTCGGTGCACCGAGTTTCTTCGGTCGAACGATCTACATTGCGCTCCCGACTGCAAGCGTACCCGTGCCGGGGCCCTACTGTGCTTATTAAGGTTCAGACCATGAAATTGGCGTCGTCAACCCATCGGCTCAAGGCCCGCCTGGCGGCTGGCTTGGCGCTGTCGGCCTTGCTCGCGCTGGCGCCCGGAGTCAATGCCGGCCTGGGCGATCATATCAATACCCAGCAATCCAGCAGCGCCGGTATGCTCAAGCAGTCCCAGCCCTCCTACCAGGTTTTCGAGAGTGTCGACTCAACCGATCACGTGACGCTGGATCAATACGCCTCCAGCACCGGCACGGTTTTCGCGGTAGCCTGGCGCGGCGCGGGCATGCCCGATCTCCGGGCGGTCTTCGGCGCGTACTTCGCCCAGTTCAGCGCGCTGCGCCAGCACGCCCCGGCCGCGCGTCACTTGCTGTCGATCGAAGATCCCAGCTTGATGGTTGACATCCATGGGCCCAACAGCGATATCATCGGCCGCGCTTGGGTGCCGGCATTGGTTCCCGCCGGCGTGGATGTCAATACGGTAGTGCAGCCGCCTTCGGCCACGGATCAATAAGCCCAGCCGAAGTTTGGCTTGGTCGGGGAGCGGTTGCTTAAGCCCTCAGGAGGTTTGGCCATGGCTGCACGAGTTCCCTATGTCGATCGCGAGGATGTCGCCCCAGAGTATCGGCACATCTATGACGCTCTGATTGCCGAACGCGGCTTACCGGTACGCAACTTGTTTCGTGCCTTGTCCAACACTCCGCCGATCCTGGAGAAGCATCTCGCCCTGTCCTCCCAGCTACGCTTTAAGACCAAATTGGACGGCCAGTTGCGCGAGCTCGCTATTCTGGCGGTGGGCGCGGTTACTGGGGCTGAGTATGAGTACACGGCCCATTGGCATATCGGCACCCGGCTTGGGATCCCGCGCGAAAAACTGGAGCAGGTGCTCAACTACGAAACCGCTCCGATCTTTACCGACGCCGAGCGCGCGGTGCTTCGTTATGCCTGCGAAGTGACCCGCAACGTCAAGGTTTCCGATGCCACGGTGGAAGCGGTGCGTCGCCACCTGCCATTGTGGGAGTTCATGGAGCTGGCGCACATCGTCGCTTTCTACAACATGGTGGTGCGACTGCTGGAACCATTGGGCGTCGAGTTGGATCCGGACACTCCTCGGGTCAAGAGCTGAGCAGCGGCTTACCGCGCTCCTTCGATAGACCGCCGGCGCAGGCGATGGCGCAGCCGAAGGGAGGCCTAATGTCGCGAACTCTCACCTGGATTGTGGCGGGCGTGTTGTGGGTGAGCCTGCTCTGCCCGGCTCTAGCCGCGCAACAGAGCCTTGCTCCCAGCCATATCGTATCGATTCCGATGAGCGACGGGGTAACAATCGCCGCCGCGCTCTACCTGCCCGCGGCGCCAGGCCGCTATCCTACTTTGCTGGCGGCCTCGCCCTATCGCTTCGATAACGACCAGGTCCCTGCGATCGCGCTGTTTCCCTGGCGCGAAACCGGACCGATCGGCTGGTACGTGGCGCATGGCTACGCCTATCTGCATATGGACGTGCGTGGCAGTGGCCGTTCCGGGGGCGAGTATCGCTATCTGGATCCACGCGAACAGCGCGATTTGTACGAAGTGGTCGAATGGATCGCCCGCCAACCCTGGTCCGACGGCAAGGTGGGCGGGATAGGCCAGTCCTACTATGCGATGAGCCAGTGGTTTTTGGGCATTGGCAACCCGCCCCATCTCAAATGTATCGCCCCCTATGACGGCAACACCGATTCGTACCGCGCCTATGTGTACAACGGCGGTATCCCCAGCAGCTTTCCCGCCGCTTGGTATGACGGCGTGCGGATGGACAACCTGTATCCCTTGGAGGGGCCACCGCGTGCGATGCCGTGGGACTTTGCCCAGGCCGTCGCCAGCCATCCGCTCGACGATCAGTTCTGGCAGCAGCGCGCTGCCAACGATTTGGAGAAAATCCGTGTCCCCCTGTTTTCGATTGGCGTATGGGGCAAAATGGATTTGCATCTCAACGGCAATCTAGTGGGCTTTCAGCGCGCCAGCGGTCCCAAAAAACTGTTGGTGCTGGACCAGCGCAACGTCGCCGAGGCGGTCGCCGAATTCGCCAGCGTCCCTTTCCATCAGCAGTACTTGCTGCCCTTTTATGACTGGTGTCTCAAGGGCCAACAGACCTCCTATGTCAGCGCCCCAGCCGTCCGCTACCTGATGGTCGGCAGCGGCAAGCCGCGGAGCGCGTCAAGTTGGCCGCCGCCCAACGTCACCGCACAAAGTTTCTACCTGGGCGCGGGACCAACCGGCAGCGTTACTTCGCTCAACGATGGGGCGCTGCTTTCGGCCCCGCCAGTGGCCAAACAAGCTCAGGTAGTGTTTCGCTATCCCAACCCGGGATGGTCGATAGGCGTGGTCGGACCGGGCCCTGACGGACGCCCGGATCCCGCACGCCGGGTGCTGACTTTCACCAGCGCTCCGCTGGTCCGCGACCTAACCGTGGTGGGTCCCAGCGAGTTGGTCCTGTACTTATCCTCCAGCCGCCCGGACGCCGACGTTTTCGTCAAGCTTTCCAACCAGATGACACAAGCGCCGGTGCTACGCCAGCGCGGCATAAATCCTCCTTACCGAATCGTGAGCAAGGGCTGGTTGCGCGCCTCTTTGCGCGCGATCGACCAAGTTCATTCGCGACCCCAGGCGCCGTGGTACAAATTCAGCCGCGCCCAGCCCTTGGCTGTGGGCCGGATCTATCGTCTGGACATCGCCATCATGCCCACCGCCTACGTCTTTCCCAAGGGTAGCCGCATCCGACTGGAGCTGGCCAACGGCGACTCGCCGATAACTGATCCGACCTTTACCCACTACTACACCCCGGACAAAATCGGCGCCGACACTATCTACTACGATGCCCGCCATCCCTCGCACCTGGTACTGTCGGTACTGCCGGAGCAAGGGATGGATTAGTCCGGTTCAGTCGCGGGTCTCGCGCAGCAGCTCCAGAGCTTCCTGGTGGTCGCGCAACAGCCCGGGTAACTCAGCGGCGCTGGAGCGACCAAAGCCGCAGGGCGCGGCCAATCCGAAATCGCTGATGTAGCGGCGCGCGGTGCGGATCTGGGCGCGGATGCCGGCGCGATCGTGCCGGTGATGGATCATGCCCAGGTAAACCCGCGCCGCCGGTGCCGCCAGCTCGGCCAAGGGGGCGAAAAAGGCCTCGTCGCTGCGCTCCAGGGTGGGGAAATGGACAAAGTTGACCGGCCGGCCCGAGGCCTCGATCGCGGCGTTGGCCAGCGCCACTACCGCGCTGAGGTCACGCGGCTCGCGCATCGGCCAGCCGCCCAAAGTACCAAAGCACAGGTGATAGCCCAAGGCGGTGGCGGCGGGAATGTTAGGCGAGAGTTCAGGCAACGGTGCGACAGCGCGCCGCACTGCCGCGGCGAGGGCCTGTGCCCCACCAGCCTGGGCGCCATCGACCATCCCACTTTCCACCGCGCAGTCCCATTGGATGGCAAGTTCAGCGGGCGGAATTTTCTCGACCATCTTGGCGACTTCGGCGCGCATTGCGGCGGTGAAGCCAGGCAGCACGCGCTCGGCGTCGCCGGCCGCGGGAAAAAACGGCAGTACCGCGCTCAATGGCAAGGGCAGGCAAACCTGGAAGCGCAGATGGGCGGGAAGGGTGCCATTTTGTTTAAGCGCACGAAAAATAAAATAGGAATTGATCGCGTCGCGCGCGTAGCCCAGCCGCCAGCCTGGGTCGCCGAAACGGACCGCACTTACCCCGGGGCGCACGCGAAAGGCAAATTGATCTTGGGCATTGCGCGGCTGCCAGCGTTCGACCCCATCTTCGGGCGCGGGGCGCTTGATGGTTTCCAGTTCAGGATGGCCGTTGAAGACACGGTAGGCGATGCCGTCGATCCAGTATTGGCGCTCCCCCACCTCGCCGTCGGGAAGGTAGTCCAGCGAGCTACCCAGGGTTCCGCCAAACCGGCTAAAGACTTCCGCGACGGTCTCGTAGGGAATGCTACCTACCAACAACAGTTCGCCGCCCGGCATGAATTGCCCTCCAGCTCATTTCGTCAGCCTCCTCTTAGCATCTTTAGAAATCAGGCGCCAAACCAGCGTGCCGGCTGGGATTAAATCTGGGTTAAACCGCCGAGGGGTGGACTAATCGGCTTCTTGCTCAGATTGACTTCCCGCAAAGCTGCCTTGTAAATTAAGGCGATCCCATGAAGCGATTGCTCCAAAGCTGGACTGAGCCGTTAGCCGCCATGCTTATTGGCCTGGCCCTGATCGCGGTCATTCCGGCGTTGGGGGCTCATCACGATTTTCGCTTTACCACCTATCAACCCAACCATTGCGGTTTCGCCACCACCCAACGTTTGTTTTGCGTAGCCTCTCCCGATTCCGGGCTCGAGGGCGGGGTCGAGCTGAATTACTTTCGGCCGGTGCTGGAACCTTTGCTGCCATCGCAAGAGCTGTTAGCGCGACGCCAGGCTTTGGGCATGGCCACGGCCATGCGAGCGACTTGGCGACCGATCGTCCGGCGCAAGCTTCCTTTCGTCCGCTCGTCCAATTCCGATCCGTTCGCTTAGATGATGGCCGGCTGGCGCCGGCTTCTGCCGTGTGGCGGCAAATGGTTGGGCGGGACCTGCGGGCTTCTCGCCGTTGAGCTTGCAAGATTTGGGTGGGGGTTGGCACCGTGCCGAGCTTTTCCTTACGTAATCCATACACAATAATCGTGGCCGCGCTGGTGATTGTAATCCTGGGCGTGACCGCCTTTGCCCGGATGCCAGTGGATGTCTTCCCCGACATCAAGATCCCCGCCGTGGTAGTGGCGACTTTCTACCAAGGGATGCCGCCCCTGGACATGGAGGACAACATCACCTTTCGCTACGAGCGCTTCTTCACCTTGGGTAGCAATATCGAGCATGTCGAATCGCGCTCGCTCTCGGGGGTCAGCATCATCAAGGTCTACTTTCAGCCCGGCACCAACGTCGAGGCTGCGGCTGCGCAAATGGGCACCTTGGCGATGGCAGACCTGGGAATTATGCCGCCCGGCACCCTGCCGCCGCTGGTCCTGCAGTACGATGCCTCCTCCTTGCCGGTGGTGCTGGTTACGGTCAAAGGCAAGGGCTACAGCGAAACTCAGCTTGAAGACGAGGCGCGCTACAATATCCGCAATCAGCTCGCCACCGTCCCCGGAGCTTCGGTGCCGATCCCTTTTGGCGGCCGGTTTCGTCAGGTCATGGTCTATGCCAACCCACAGGCGCTGCAGGCACGAGGCCTCTCTCTGATGAACCTGGTGGACGCGCTCAATCAGTCCAACCTGATTCTACCCGCCGGTGACGCCAAAATCGGTACCAAGGACTTCTACATCTATTCCAACAGTATGATCGAGCGCATTCCCCGTATCGGCCAAGTCCCGGTTAAAATCGGCCGAGGGCAGGCGCCGGTGCTGGTCAACGATGTGGCGAAAGTCCAGGATTCCTCGCAGATTCAGTACAACAAGGTCCTCATCGACGGCCAGCCGTCGGTTTACATCCCGGTTTTGCGCCAAGTCGGCGCCAACACCATCTCGGTAGTCGATGGGGTCAAGAATCTGCTGCCCAAGGTGTTTGATTTCCCGGCGGGGATGAAACTCAACGCCATCTTGGACCAGTCCACCTACATCCGAGAGGCGGTGGAAAGTCTGGAGCACGAGGCGGTCAGTGGTTCGGTGTTGGCCTCCCTGATGATCCTGATTTTCCTGGGCAGCTTCCGCTCCACTTTCGCGATCTTTCTGTCCATTCCGCTGTCGATCCTGGCCGGCGCTTTCGGCCTATTCATGAACGGCTCGACTATCAACATCATGACGCTGGGCGGCTTCGCCCTGGCCATCGGACGGCTGGTGGACGACTCAGTGGTGGTACTTGAGAACATCAATCGCCATCTGGCCGAGGGTAAAGCGCCGCGCGAGGCCGCGCGCGACGGAGCCGAGGAAGTGGCTTTGCCGGTGCTGGCCTCCACCGTCACCACCTGTATCGTATTCTTCCCGGTCATGTTTCTATTCGGGGTGGCCAAATTTCTCTTCAGCGCCCTGGCCTTGGCGGTGGTGCTCTCGATGGCGGCCTCTTATCTAGTCGCGATGAGTGTCATTCCGATCTATTGCGCCAACTTCTTGACCGCCGAGCAGGCAGAAGCTGCTGAACACGATGGCGGGGGTGTGTTTGCCATTTTCAATCGCGTGTACGAGCGCTTCGCGATGCGTTATGAGCGGGTTTTGGAGCGGGCGCTCAATGCCAAGCTGGCCGTGATCGCGGCGGTGGCCGTCCTGTTTGTGGCTAGCATGGCGATGTACCCGCGACTGGGAACCGAGCTGTTCCCCGAGACCGACGCCGGCACCTTCACGATCAATTTCCGCGCGCCGGCCGGCTCGCGCATCGAGCTTACTACCGATATAGCCAAGCGAATCGAAGGGCTGGTTCGCCAGGTCATTCCGCACTCCGAATTGGATATGGTGGTTTCCAATATCGGCTTGGCGCCCAGCATCTCGGCGATCTATTCGCCCAATGCGGCGGAAGATTCCGGTTTCATTCAAGTCGAGTTGAAAGCCGCTCATAAAAAGCCCACTGCCTATTACGAGCGCCAACTCAAGGAGCTGCTGCCAGTGCGCCTGCCCGAGGCGACTACCTTGTTTTCCTCGGGCAGCATCATTGACGCGGTGCTGAATTTCGGCATGATCGCGCCAATCGATGTGCAGTTCGCCGGCTCCAGCTTCGGCGCGCTTTACCGCAGTGCCAACGCGGCTCGCGAAATCGTCTCGGAGCTGCCCCAGGTCTCTCAGACTTTCATTTTGCAGGAACCCGATTATCCCACCCTCAACGTGAAGGTGGATCGGGTGCGCGCGGCGCGTATGGGGATGACGCAAAAAGACGTGGTCTCTGGCGTAATTACGGCGCTGGACTCCAACCTCTATATCGCGCCGTCGATCTGGATCGATCATCAAAACAAAAATGACTACTTCCTAACCGTGCAATATGCGCAAAGCGATTCCGGGTTTGACTCCACTCAGGCGCTACAAAATATTCCCGTGCGTAACTTCGCCGGCGAAACCGGCCACGCCCAGAGCCTGCTGCTGCGCGATGTCGCCACCATTTCTCCCGAATATCACCCTTCGGAAGCCGACCACTACAACATTCAACGGGTGGTCGATTTGCTGGTGGCACCGCGGACCGAGGATCTGGGCGGTACGCAAGCCACCATCGACCGCAGCCTGCGGGTCCTGCATCTGCCCAAGGGGGTGTCGATTAGCTACCGCGGCGCGGTTGCCTCGATGAAGGCCTCCTTCCAGAGCTTCGGGTTCGGGCTGCCGCTGGCCGTGGTTCTGCTCTATCTGGTCATGGTGGCCCAGTTCTGTTCTTTTCTCGACCCCTTTATAATCATGTTCGCGGTGCCGATGGGGCTGATCGGGGTAATCTGGACCCTGTGGGCGACCAGCACCACCCTGAACATCGAGTCGTTCATGGGTATCATCGTGATGGTTGGAATCGTAGTCTCCAACTCCATCCTGTTGGTTGATTTCGCCAACGAAAGACGGCGCCAGGGCTACCCCCTGCGTCGCGCCGTGATTGACTCGGCCCGGATCAGGATGCGGCCCATTCTAATGACCGCGCTGGCCACGGTGGCCGGCCTGATGCCAATTGCGCTCAAAATCGGGGAAGGTTCGGAAGCTTCGGCGCCGCTGGCGCGAGCGGCCGTGGGCGGACTGGCGGTTTCAACCGTTTTGACGTTGTTTTTAGTGCCTTGCATTTACGAATTCTTCTATGCCCGCGTCGAGGCGCGTCACGCCGCCGACCGGCAGCCTTAAAGGTTTGGCGACGAGTAGTGAAGATGACAACTGGCTTGCAAACCGTCCCTGACGCCGCGCGCCCTGCTCAAGGGTCGCCGTGGCGGCCCACGGCGGCGATTGCCACCTTGGGCATTCTCGAACAGCGAGGTCTGGCGTTGAAAGGCAAATTATTGCTGATGTGCAGCGCGATAATGGTAGTTGCTCTGGCGGCTGGTTGCGCGCGACAGGCCAATCCCGAAGTGCCCCCGCCCGCGCCGCCGGTTCCCATCGTCGGCGTGATCCATCCGCAGCGGGCCGAGATGGCGCGCAAGCTGGAACTACCCGGTGACGTGGTGGGTATGTACGAGACCGCGCTTCACGCCAAGGTCACTGGCTACTTGCAATCGATCAGCGTGGACAAGGGTGATTGGGTCAAGAAAGGCCAGGTCCTGGCGGTGGTGGAGGTGCCCGAGTTGCAATCCAATTTGGCGCACGCCCAAGCTCGGCTGGTAATCGAGCGCGTGACCTACCAGCGCATCGCGCGGGTTCAGAAGACGGATCCGCGCCTGGTTTCGCAGGAAGACGTCGACATCGCCTACGCTCGCTACCAGGAAGCACAGGAAGCGGTGCGCACGCTCCAGACCATGGTCGGATACACCAAGATCATCGCCCCCTTCAACGGCGTCATCACTGGGCGCTTCGCCGATCCGGGGGCGCTGATTCGGGCGGGGGGTGGCGATTTCGGGGTCAATGAAACCTCCGGGCTAATCTCGCCTGGGGCCACCGAAGGCGCGGGCGGCCACCGCACCGGAGGCGGGCCGGTGCTGACTCTGGCTGATATCGATACCGTGCGGGTGTACGTCTACGTGCCCGAACAGGATTATCCTTTCATTCGGCGCGGAACTCCCGCGCGATTGCGTTTCGATGAATATCCGGGGGAGGTTTTCCAAGGCACCGTAACCCGTTATGCGACCTCGCTGGATCTGGCCACCCGTACGATGCTGGCCGAAGTTGATGTGCCCAACCCGGACCACCGGATCTATCCCCGCTCTTACGCTCACGTCACCCTCGACCTTGAGCGTCATCTCGATGCGCTCAGTTTGCCCACGTCGGCAGTCCAGGGAAGCGGGCGTGCCGCCCAGGTGTGGGTAGTTCACGACGGCCGGCTGGCCAAGGTTGCGGTTTCCACCGGCATAGCCGATGGCAATCGGGTCGAGATCACTTCGGGTCTAAGCGATAATTCCATGGTCGTGGCAACTTACAGTAGCTCCTTGATCGCAGGACAGAAGGTTCGTCCCAATATAGCGCCAATTTCCGCGGCTAGTGCTGATACCAGCTCGGGGAACATCGAGTAGTTAAATAAAGACGCAGTCTTTCCCTCGCGTCGATTTGTTGGAGTAAATCGTCCATGCGCTATCACTTCGCATCTTGGGTAGTGGCCTGCCTGCTGCTGGCGACCTTCGGTGATCTAGCCCTGGCGGGTACCGCTTCGGTTACCTCGCTCGTACCTCGCCAGAGCGAACCTCCGGTTTCGTGGAGCACGCCGTTTTCCTCGCTGAGCGGGCCGGCGGGCAATGTCGTTAGCGTGCCGCAAGTCAGGCCGTTGAGCGGTGGTCCGACTAGCGAAGAGAAACCTCCCATTCGGGCCGGTAGCAGCTTGACTCTGCGTCAAGCCATTCGAATCGCGCTATCCTACCATCCCCTCGTCAAGGAAGCGCTGGACGAGGCCGGCGCATCGCGCCAGCGAGTAGGCGAGGCGCGCTCTTACCTGGGGCCGCAGGTGTACGGTTCGGCCCAGGAATTCGGGTCGACTATTAACGGCATTGGCAATACCAGCTACTACAATCCCTTTGGTGATTTTCCTCGAATGAGCGGGCGCAATCATAATATGCCGGCCGCCACTGCTTTCGAGCAGACCTCGCAGGTGCAAAACAACTATCTAATGGGGCTGTCGCTGTCGCAGTTTCTGTTCGACTTCGGTCGCCGCCATGGCTTCGTGGTGCAGCGCGAGTTCGAAGCCCAGGCCGCGGAGGCCAAGAGCCGGCTGACCGATCTGGACCTGATTTTCGAGGTTTCCGAACGTTACTTCCGCATGCTTGAAGCCGCTCAGATGGTGCGAGTCTACCGGGTCGCGGTTCAGCAACGCGATTTCCACTTGCATGAAGCCAAGGTCAAGGCCGCCACCGGCCTGCGCCCGGAACTGGATGTTTATCTCACTCGCGCCGCGGTGGAACGGGCGCAGTTGCACCTGGTCGATGCGCGCAACGCTTTGGCGGACGCCAAGGTCGGGCTGGACAATGCGATGGGGTTGAGTGAAACCGCGCCCGATTATCAACCCGCTGAAGTTCTCACCTATCAGCCAATCACCGATCAGCTCCCGGCTTTGCTGCGCACGGCGATGGCGCTACGGCCCGATCTCAAGATGTACGAGGATGAGGCGCGCGCGATGGGAGCGCAGATTACCCAGTATCGCAGCGATTATCTGCCCACGGTCAGCGCGGTGGGTGGTTATGCCGGGATGAGCACCGGCTTGCCGGTGGTCAACAATTTCAACGTCGGCCTTATGATCTACTGGCCGATCTTCAATAGTTTTCTGACTACCCACGAGGTCCAGGAAGCCAGGCTGCGTCAGCGCGCCCTGGCCCAAGCCCTCGAAGACCTTCACCAGCGGGTGATCATGCAGGTTCACACCGCCTTTTTGGATTGGCAAGCCTCCGTCCAACGGATCATCCACGCTAAAAATGCGCTGGACGCCTCTCGCGCGGAGCTGCAGTTGGCCAACGAGCGCTATCAGGCTGGGCTGGCCAATATCGTGGAGTTAGAGGATGCCCAGCGTTACTACACCCAGTCCGACGCCGACTACGCCACCGCGCTGTACTCTTACTCGCTCGCCAAGGCCGCAGTGGATCAAGCTACCGCGCGCTCGCTGACCCAGTTTCCCGGCTGAGTAGCCTCTCACGTCAGTATCTGACGCCGTCAACCGCCAGCACGTCGTCCTGGAGACCAGCGAAGGACCCTGCGATATAGGCTTCCTCGGCAGTTCAATCGACCCCGAGGGACCCTCTGATGTCGGGCAAATTCTTCCTTGGCGCGCTTGTGCCGCTCCAGCCCCGCTGCTAGTTGCTCTTTCGTCGTGAAGGCTGGATTAAGCGCGGCAACCGAGTGGGAACTTTCGGCCTGTCATTTCTTTTTGGCACCTGTTCCACGTTGGCCGCTTAAAACTTCCATAGTCTTTTCGTTGACAACAAGCAGGGCATCGAGTAATACAATCGCAGCCTAAAGTGGATTGAGCCGGTTATGGATTCAAACACGGGCTGCTCGAATCGCATTGCGTCTTCATCGTCTGAGATTTTTGCGAGGTCGGCTCCCAGAACTCTGGCCTCCACAACCTCTCAAAGTGCCTCGCTGGTGGAATTGATTGTTTCGCTCTCAAGCCGGCCTTCGTCACGGGAGTTATTCCAGGTTGTGAGCCCCGGGGGTACGAGTGGTCGTGGTCAGATGGGTGGAGGATGGTAAGCTACCGGGCGGAAGGGCTTGCCTGCGTAATATTTGTGACCGATATCAATTTGATGAGCTGAGGAGTATTTGCAACGCCCGCGTCATGGAAGACCGATGCGGCCACTAACAGAGGCAATACGACGATGATCAATCTGGGGAGAGTACAGCGATCGGCGCCATATCGCCCCCTGATACTGCTGTTAGCAGTGATGATGGGGTTGGTCGCGCTAGTCACTGGCAACTCGCTGGCGCAAACCGGCACCGCTAATTCCAACGAGCCAATGGCGCTCAAGACGTTGACCCTGTCGGGGTTCATCAACAACAGCAGCGGAGTGTTCCTGGACACCGAAGCGATTGGTTACAATCGAAGCAAGAATTCGCTCTCCACGGAACGCAACTTCGTTCAGCTCGATCTCAACGATAACCCGACTGAGAACGATCAGGTTTTCATGCGCTTTTGGGGCGTCTACGAGCCGAGCTATCCATTCGAAAATAGCTGCTCTAATCAATTCGCTCCTACCGTCTACCGGGTGCATTGCAACAGCGACTTCTATAACCAGTACAACATCCGGGAATTCTGGATTAAGCATCGCTTGGGACCCCTCGATATTTTTATCGGCCGGCAAATTGTAAAATGGGGCGAATCCATTACCTTTCGTGCCACCGATCAGATCAATCCTCAGGATCTGAGCTGGGGCTTTGGGTTCGCCAACCTTGAACAGAGCTATATGCCGATTTGGATGATCCATCCGATCCTCAATCTGCCCAAATTCGGCCCCTTTGACTCGAATTTCGTGGAAGTGGTCTACGAGCCCGGCTTCGACTTCATGTACAACAGCGTGGACTACGCCAATGATCAATACGACGGATTGGACGCGATCGCCGGGCGCGAGACCCTGCTTACGCAGATCCCCGGTGGTCGCTTTGCCGGCCGTGTCGATACTCGTGGTTGTACCGCCGGCGCGCATGGTACGGTCTGCACCGGCGAGGGCCCGCCGCCTCCTGGCGAGCCAACCGAAAGCGCACCGCCACTGGTGTTGTTTCAGCGCAACGGCCCCGCCGGGACCGGGCTTTATACTCCCTCGTTCATGAGCCCTAACCAGGTGTTCCCCAATGCGACCTTCGCCAACAGCAACGTGTTCGTACGGCTGCACACGTTGGCTTGGGACACCGAGATGACGGCGATTTACGCCAACGCGCACGTCTACCTGCCCGTAATGCAGCTGACCAATCAGACCAGTCCGATCGTGCCGGGTGCGGTCTATTCACGGCGTAGCAACTTCATTTATCCGGAGTACCAAGGTGGCGGTTTCACCGCCAATCGCCCGCTTTACCTGCCCGGCTTCCTATCAACGCTCCCCTTGGTGGCGCGCACAGAGGTCATGTACCAAAACCACATGCCCTATAACACGCTGTCGATTCCGGGAACCACGCTCTACCCAAGCCTGATCGGAGGCTCGCCTGACGCGCTCACCTACACCGACCAGGTCCTGTGGATCGCGGCGGTTGATCTGGATTCGGCATACGTGCCATGGCTGACCGAAAGCGGAAACTTGACCATGAATGCCGAGGTTGATGGCACGACGTTGCTCAGTCCCAGCAAAAACATGCAGCAGTTCCCGTTATACTTCAGCCGGATGTACCACAACGACATCAGCGGCTCGCTTAACATCGCGACCAGTTGGTATTGGGGCGCGATCTCGCCAGCCTGGACCATGACCTATGATCCAAATGGCGAGACCTTTGCCTTCTTTCCCAGCATTACGCTGACTCCGCCCTGGACCTCCAAGTATTTCGCAACTATCCGCTGGATTGAAATCCTGGGCACCAACCGCTTTGGTTTTCCCGATGGCGGTAGCGATTTGGGCATCTTCAAGGGCCTGTCGCAGCTGGTATTCCAGTTCCAGTATAACTTCGAACTTATATAATCGCCTGCCTTTGACCGCGCGCGGGGAGCATATAAATATGCTCCCCGCGACGCTTTTCCCCGCTTTGAACGCGGCTTAGTCTTTTTCGCCACGCTGTAAATTCAGCCCGCCATCGTTATTTCGGCGGTCCCGGCGCTGTGGCTTATCGCGCTAGCCATGATAGAGTTTCGCGAGCCGCGTTATAGTTGCGCGACATCGGGCTTGCCGGATGAGGCCAAAGCGCGAAAGGAAATTGCGGGTTCCGCGGCAGGCTCGATAAGCGTTTGTCACAACCCGGTAAGCGCGTCTGTGGATCATTTTGGAGAATACGAGTTGGAGCAATCATCGCGTGCTTAACTACCGAACAATATTGTGCCCGATCGACTTCGATTCGGTTTCCCTGGAGGCGCTGCCGCTGGCGTGGGCGTTGGCCAAGGAGAACCGGGTCAAAGTTCACTTGTTACACGTGGCCCGCATACCCAATCCGGACATGGACTCGCCGGTTCCTTTTCAGCGCGACCCGCTATGGGAAAAGCAGGCATTCGAGCGGTTGCGCGAGATCGCCGTGCGCACGATTGAAGACCCCGACGGCTTCGTTCTTCATGTTCGCAGCGGGATTCCGGATGAAGATGTGGTCGCGTTCGCCGACAGTCTAGGTGCCGACTTGATCGTCATGGCTACTCACGGTCGTACCGGTCTGAGTCATCTGGTGTTGGGCAGTGTGGTCGGACGGGTTACGCAAGAGGCCAATTGCCCGGTCTTGATTATCCGGCCCCACCCGCGTAAGCGCACTTGAAGATTCCCGGTTGCGGCGCCGAAATTGCAGCCGGCGTGATACCTTGTTGAGACCAAGCGATGGCCAGCTTTCTGGAATTTGCCCAGGTTTGCCAAGCGCTGAGCCAGACCCACAGTCGCCTACAGATGGCCGAGTTGGCCGGCGACTTGCTCAGCCGTTTGGCGCCAGAGGAGGCCGTCATCGCGGCGCGCTTCCTGATCGGCCGTGCGCTCCCAGTAGGGGAAGAAGCCAAGCTCAATCTCAGTGGCCGGGCGGTGTGGCGGCTCGCCGCCGAATTGACCGGCGCGCTCGATCAGGGCGAGGACATCTTCGCCGCCGCCGTGGATTTCGGCGAAGCGGTGGAGCTGGCGATGCGCCGTCGTACCCAACCCCCACCCACGCTGACTATTACCGAGGTAGAAGCTTACTTTCGCGCGGTCACCCAGATCGAAGGGTCTCAAGCACGGGCACGCAAGCTGGCTATACTGCGCGAGCTGCTGGCACGCGCCGATGCCTTGGAAGCCAAGTACGTAGCAAAGATTTTGATCCGCGAGATGCGCCACGGGATGAACGAGGGCGTCCTGCTGGAGGCGATTGCACGTGCCGCCGCCCGCCCGCTCGCAGAGGTGCGCCGCGCCGGCATGCTCGAGGGCGACCCTGGCCGCCTCCTGCGCACATTGCTTGATGGCCCGGGGCGTGCGCCTGCCGAGCGCTCAACCGAACTCAAGCCGCTGAAGCCGATGCTGGCGCAAAGCGCATTGTCGGTTGCCGAGGCCTTCGCGATCCTGGGGCCACGCCTGGCATTGGAGCACAAACTCGATGGCGCCCGGGTGCAGCTTCATCATGCGGCCGGCCAAACCCGGATTTTTTCCCGCCGGCTGAACGAAATTACCGCCAGTCTGCCCGAAATCACGGAACAGATAGCTAACCGGCTGAGCGACACTGATTTTATTCTCGACGGCGAGGTGCTCGCGGTTGACGGCGAAGGCCGGCCGCTGGCTTTCCAGGATCTCATGCGTCGGTTCCGCCGCATTCGTGAGGTCGAGCGATTGCGCCGTGAAGCGCCGGTACGCCTTTTCGTCTTCGATCTGTTGGCTTGCGATGGCCGCCTACTGATCGACCAGGCTTATCATCAGCGCTTTGAGGCGCTCAGCGAGCTGGCGGCGCGCGGGGGTCTGGAGTTGGTGGGGCGCTTGTTACCGGCTTCGCCTGACGCTGGCGAGCTTTTTTTTCGCGCCGCGCTGGCGGCCGGGTTCGAGGGAGTCATGGCCAAGGCGTTGGAGAGCACCTACACTCCGGGTAGCCGCGGGCGGGGATGGCTTAAGATCAAGGGAGTCCGCACCCTGGATTTGGTAATCGTGGCGGCCGACTGGGGCTATGGCAGGCGCCACGGCTGGCTGTCGAATTACCATCTGGCGGCGCGCGGGCCGGCGGGCGAGTTGTTCGAGGTCGGCAAAACCTTCAAGGGGCCCAGCGACCAGGAATTCGCCGAGCTTACCCAGCGGCTACTGGCCCTTAAACTTTCTGAGGCGGGCGGAACGGTGCGAGTGCGTCCCGAGTTGGTAGTCGAGGTGGCATTCAACGATATCCAGAAAAGTCCACGGTATGCCTGTGGTATGGCCCTGCGCTTTGCTCGCATCGTGCGCCTGCGCGAAGATAAGACCGCCCTTCAGGCCGACACGATTGAGGCGCTGGAGAAGGAATTCGCGGCGCAGATCGTGCGGCCCTCCCCCTGAGCGAGCCTA
>Ga0070737_10001174_pt1 | contig 39984 bp, 33 predicted proteins | sample Coa_R1_10_FD_66438 | JGI IMG/M metagenome (GOLD analysis project Ga0070737, IMG submission 66438) | Surface soil microbial communities from Centralia Pennsylvania, which are recovering from an underground coalmine fire - Coalmine... | ecosystem: Environmental > Terrestrial > Soil > Unclassified... | reverse complement strand
CTGGCGAATTACTATCTCGGGGACATTCTGCTTAAAAGCCAGAGGGCCAAAGAAGCGATCCCGTTGCTGAAAATTGCTGTGACGTCCAATCCTCCCATAGCGGCGGCCTATTACGAGTTGGGCAAATGCTACGTAACCGAAGAAATGCTCGAAGACGCGCTTCAAGTTTTGCTCAGAGCGGCTGAGTTGGATCCCAACGATAAGTCAACGCACTACCAACTCGCTCAAGTATATGCGCGGCTCAAGCAGCCGGATAAAGAGCAATACCATATGGAGATTTTCAGGAAACTGTACGCGCAGGAGAGAGAAAAGAAGGCCAAGCAGGAGCGCAAATCCGTCGAAAGCATGGAGGTCGGTCCCAAAAGCAGTAATTGACGAAAGGCCATGGATAAGAATGAAGCGGATACTGCTGCTCGTAAACTCGCGTTGGCTTTCATCTGTCGATTGCCCTACAAAGGGCGCCCCACACACCTATGCGCTGGCCTCGCCCGCTGAACCAACCCAAACCTCAGGCCGCGGGCGGGGCCGTGTTGCTGCTTCAGTAGTCTTCGGCTTTTTCACATTATTCAGCACATGCGCCGTGACGGTTTTAACGCCAGGCCCGATTTGTGCTCAAACCACTTCGCCGAGTCTGGGGGGTTTGCTATCGCAGGCAGACAGATTGCAGAGGAGCAAGGATTATGCGGGCGCTGAGAAAGTTTATCGGCAGGCTTTGATTGCTTCACCTGAAAACCCGGATATCCTGAAGGCCCTGGGAGTTGTTTGTCAAAAGCAGCTTAAGTACGCGGAATCCATTGAAGTTTTTCAGGAGATTCTCGAGCGAGCGCCACATTATCCAGGCGTCAACCTGCTCCTGGGGATTTCCTACTATTCTGAAAACGAGTTCGATAAGGCCGTGGACGCTGAAAAGCAAGAGTTGGTGGGAGATCCAACAAACCGGCAGGCGCGCTATTACCTTGCTCTCGCCCTGAATGCGTTAGACCGGAGGGCGGAGGCCATCGAGCAACTGGAACGTTTGCGGGCTGACCACCCCCAGGACCCGGCGCTGCTTTACCAACTGGCCCTATATTACAAGAGCGCTGCGAAGCAAATGGGGCAGCAGCTTGCGAGAGTAAGCCCCGATTCGGTGTGGACTCATGCCCTGCAGGGCGAAATCCTCGCCGACGCACAGCGGCATCAGGAAGCCATCCTGGAATTCAAAGAAGTCTTGAGGAAGAATCCCGATTTCCCGGGAATGCATTTTGCCTTGGGGCAGGTTTACTGGTTGGAAAAAGACTATGAAGACGCGCAGCGAGAACTCCAGGCAGCCTTGGTTGAAGACCCTCAACAACCTCTTGCAAACTATTACTTGGGAGACATTCTGACCAGCCGCAAGGAATTTCAAGAGGCCGTGCCCCACCTCCGGCTTGCCATTTCTGTTTATCCCGGGCTGACTCAAGCCTACTTTCTTCTCGGAAAATGCTACGCGGGCGCCGGCAATCTTCAGGGCGCTCTCGAGACCTTCAAGAAAGCCCTGGAACAAGACCCCAATTACAAGGAAGTTCACTACCAGCTTTCCGAGCTCTACGCGCGGCTCGGTGATAAGGATAGCAGCCAGGCGGAACTCCGTATTTTCCAGAAACTGACCAAGGAAGGCCAGGAAATGGATAAGGCGCTTTTGCAAGAAAACTCTCAGAAACAAAGCGAGGCGGCAGTTCAGAAATAAGGATCGGAGCAATCCTTCAAAAGAAGCCAACTATGATTCATGCATTGTGCCCTCAATCAAGTATTGTGCGGATTTCCTTGATCCTCGGGGCGGTTCTCATGGCTGCGCCTGTTCATTTCCGTGCCATGCCGGTTGACCTGAAGGCGCTTCTAGAGCGGGCGCGCATTTACGAGAAGGCAGGAGACTACGCCGGCGCAGAGCGCGTTTACGAGCAGGGCTTGCGGATTGCGCCTGATAATCCCGAAGTCCTCAAGCGACTGGGCATCCTCGAACAAACCGAACTCAAGTTCAACGACTCCATCCGACATTTCCAGCAGATTCTTTCCGGTTCGCCACAGTATCCGGAAGTTAATTTTTATCTGGGCGTCTCTTATCTTGGATTCAACCAGTTCCAAGAGGCTATTGAGAGCTTTCAGCGCGAACTCGCGACGCCTCACCCACACCCGCGTTGCCGCTACTATGATGCCGTCGCCCTTCGGTCGTTGGGCCGGATCGACGACGCAGCCGCTCAATTCCATCAATCCTTAGCCCAGAATCCCAACGACATCGACGCGCTCTACCAGCTTGCACGCCTCTATATGAACGCCTCGATTCAGACCACGCAGCAGCTTATGAACCTTAATCCGGATTCTTTCCAGATTCATGCGCTAATGGGCGAGATCTATGCCAATAACGGACGCTATGAAGAATCCCTCAAGGAATACCGCGCCGCTCTGTCCAAGCGCCCGGACGCTCCTGGCATTCATTATGCGCTGGGAAGCGCTCTCCGCAACCTGAAACAGATCGATGCCGCTCAGCAAGAATTTCTGGAGGCCCGCCGCGAAGACCCGAATGATCCTGACGTCAATCTTTATCTGGGGGAATTTGCCGTCGGTCGGCGACGCTATGCTGAGGCGCTCAACTATCTGCGCATCGCTTCAGACGCGCGGCCAGGCTTGGCGCGCCCGCATTTCCTTCTGGGTGAATGTTATCTCGCTTTAAAAGATCTGACGAAGGCCAAAACTGAACTCCTCGCCGCTGCCGCCGCAGATTCTTCTGATCCGCAAGCGCACTTTCTGCTGGCACAGGTCTACCGCGAGCAAGGTGACCGCGAATCGAGCGCCCGAGAGATGAAGGAATTTCAGGAGCTTTCATTGAGAGAGAAAACGAAAATCTATGAGAGGGCTGCAACGACCCCCCAGTAGGTCTCTCTCGAAAATCACCTATGTCGGTCATTCCCGCGAAAGCGGGAATCCATGAGCTAGGCTCTCCTTTTGCAAGGGTGACACCGCCATTTTCATGCATATGACGAGCCAAAGGCGCATAGTGTCTCCTCCGGAAAGTTGAAGCAGCCGCATCAAGTCCGCGCAAAATCGCCGCGCCCATATGTTCCACAATCGAATCGACCTGTTTAAGAATCCTGAGGAGTTGATCCGCTGCGATGAAACTTAGCTTGCAGTTGGGTGGGAGTGTGTGGAGAGAGGCGCTTCAGTTCTCAATCTGGCGACGAGCTACGCCGGGGCAAAGCGAGAGAGAGGATGAGGGGGAGGAGGGAGTGTTTGCTATCCTCATCCTCTTCTCTGTTGACGGAGATCAGTAGTTGATTTTCAAGCCAAACTGAATTTCCCGCGGGAAGTTGCTCTGGCTGGTGATGTGGCCAAAGCCGCCCACGCCCGCGCCGATATTGTTGCCTTGCAGGATTGAGCCGTACTGGTCGCCGCCCTGATCGAAGCCAAAGAGCGTGCGGTTGAAGATATTCAGAAACTCTGCGCGGAATTCAACATTCACTCGTTCGGTAATGTTAGTCCGCTTAAGCAGCGAGATATCCTCATTGAAATACGGAAACCGGCGAATGGCGCCATCGGTGCGGGGCGCATCGCCCAGAGTCCACTTGGTCGTGGGATTGGTGGCAGGGTCGGCCCAAGCATTGATGTTGAGCACAGAGCCTGTCGCTCCCGGCGCATTCGGATCCCAGGTGCCGTTCATGATGGCCGTCGATTTTTTGGGGACTCCGGGCACGACATTCGGGCGCATCAGGAAACTATTGGGCCCCACGTAGGGGAAGAAGGGGTTTTCTCCAGTCACGATCACTTGTGGAGCGCCGCTTTGGTATTGCTGGACTCCGGCAACGCTCCAGCCCCCGATCACCTTACCTGCCGCCCCGCCAGCATTTGCGAATTTCTTGCCTGGGCCAAAAGGCAATTCGTATTCGTAGGAAAGGACTAGATTATTTGGGTAATCGTTAATGCTTAGAGCCTTCTCCGGCTTGCGGTTGTAGAAATCCTGGGTGAAGCCGGAAAACTCGTTGAAGATGCTCTCCGCGTCTGTAAGTGTCTTGGACCAGGTATAGGAGACCAGAAAACTCAGACCTTGAGAGAAACGTTTCCTCGCCTGGATCTGAAGGGCATTATAGTCCGACACGCCAACCGCTTCCCCGAAATCCCGCAATTGGGAGAGGCCCTCCACAGTGTCCACCTGGTATTGTGGGAACGGGCGCAAGGCTTGGCCTAATGTGGCGCCGCCTCCCCAAAGGGTTTGAAATCCCGCAAAGGGAGAGTGGACGCCGGTTGTCGGATCAATCGGCATGGCCTGCACAACGGAGAGAGCCTGCACCGCGGGATTAGCGATATTTGAGAAGATCAGGTTCTGGTATTGAAGGTCGCTTGTTGGCATGGCGTTTGAGTTCATCAGGCGGCTGGGCAAGTGTGTTCCTTTCGTACCCACGTAGGCGACATCGAGAACCACGTGCCCAGGGATTTGCCGCTGGACATCAAAAGTCCAGTTCTGGATATAAGGCAGATTGCCATCCCCCGCAAAGGCGCCAAACGAAGGCGGTCCTTGCCCGTTCTGGTAGGCTGGATTGATGAATGGCGGAGGCGTAAATAGCGAAGACGGCCAGCCACCTTGAAGGGTAAAGCCCGGCAGCAATCCGGTGAACCCCATGCTCACATCCTCGGGGACTGCATTAGAGGCATTGAAACCCAGTTGTTCCCAAGGGCTTCCGAGTGAGCGCTCAGCGCCGCCCGCGGTATAGAGGATTCCGTAGCCTGCGCGGATCACGGTCTTATCGTTGAAAGCATAGGCCAGTCCGACGCGCGGACCAAAGGCTTTGGTATCGGCTTTCGCTGGCGCGCGTCGCGAGGGTGTTGCAAAGACCAAAGCACCCTTAAGATTCCCGGCGCCGGGATTCGTTACCGTCGGGTCCATCCATGACTTGACGTTGTGCGCGTCTACGGTGGGAAGCATCAGGTCGTAGCGCAGGCCAAGATTGAACGTCAATTTGGGAGTCGCCTTGAAATCGTCCTGCACATACCCTGCGTAGCGTGCCATCCGATCAGCCACCTCAGCCGTTGTAACGCCCGCCAGACCCGTGCTGACATCTCCCAGGAGGAAACCGGCGGCTCCCATCCCGGGACATGTGCCGCCTGGGGTACATCCGTCGTTATACCAGGGTCCCGGCAGCGAAGTCGTTCCGGCATTGAAGCTCAACTTGCTGGATTGGTAAGTGTTTGAGAAAGCGTTCGCCTGCATCTTGATGTAACTGAAGCCTGTTTTGACCGTATGCTTGCCTTTAGTCCAAGTCAGGCTCTCGTCAAAGGTAAAATCATTGTTGGCGCTATAGCTTTGACCCTGTCTTGCATAGGCATTTCCCAAGCCGCCGATGTCCAATTCCGGCCAGACAGACCCTGGACCCGTCTGAGGCACGCCATTGTATCCAAGCTTTGCGGGCCATCCGGTCCCGGCCTCAGGATAGCTATCATTCCGGAGTCGGTTGAACCCGACCACCCAATGGTTGACGAGGTTAGGCCCGATGATGAAATCATGGGCGAAGCGGGCGATGTCTTGCTGAATATAGTTGAGGGAACCTTCACCGATGGGTTTGGGCCATTTCGAGCCGGTGGGCGCGTAGCTTTTCCACCAGAGCATTTCTCCCATGATGCGATTCCGATCAGAAAACGCATGGTCAACCTTGCTTCCCCACTGGTTTATGGTTGTGTCCACCGGGAATTGCGCCAGCCAATTGAGGCGGTAGCCGAACTCGCAGGTGGAGCAGGCGGGCGGATCCGGAAAATACGAAAACATCTTTGCAGCGACGGGATCAATCCGATTGGATGGGATCACGTTAGCCGCACCCGGAATTGGCGCGCCGGTCACAGGATTGAAACCAAAGGCATTGCGGATGATCGCGCTGCTGCCGCTGTTGTTCACCAGCCCCGTGACGGGGTCGGCGGCGCCTGCCGCGACTGTCCTTTGCGTTGCAGGGTCGTAAATTTCCCCCTCATAGACGGGCCGGCCGAGGGCATCGGAGCAGGGCTGGTTGCTGCTGGCGCCGCAGGTCGAAATCTGGGGGCCGAGAATGTTGCTGAAGTCCCCGTGTTTCATGGCCGCAGTGGGAAGGGTATCCAGGGAGTTGCTCACCTGTTTTGCCAGGCGGAAACCATGATACCAGCCGAAGAAAAAGGTCTTATCCCTGCGGATGGGTCCGCCCACAGTCGCCCCAAATTCATTTTGCTTGTTGACGGGAGTCGTGGGAGCAAAAAAGCCACGCGCATCCAGCGCATCGTTGCGGAGGTATTCATAGATCGAGCCGTGGAACTGATTTGTGCCCGACTTGAGAGAAAAACTCGTAATGCCAAGGCCGGTCTGCCCGAACTCCGCCGGAGGGTTCAGCGTCATGACTCGAAACTCGCCGACCGCGTCGGGAGGGAAAGGAAGATCGCGAAAATCTCCAGCCAGCATATATCCCTGGCCAATGGGGGCGCCGTCGAGCTGAAATTCCGTGCTGCCACTCTGGCTGCCATTAACCGTGGTATTCAGCTGTCGGCCTGAACCGCTGGCCGTGGGCGTCGCCGTTCCCCGGCCCGTGACGCCGGGAGCGAGCGTCATATAGAAGCCAGGGTTGCGTTGCTCTCCTTGCGAAACGATAGGCAGTTCTTCGACGTCACGGCTGGTAACTACCGTGGAGCGGTCGGAGGTGTCCCGCTGCAACAGACTTGCGGCGCCGTTGACTTCAATGGTTTGAGTGACGGCTCCGACTTCCATATGGATATCAACCGTAACGGTCTGGCCGACTTCCAGAACAACATGCGGCGCAACGAATTTCTTGAAGCCGGGCCGCGCCGCAGTGACTTGATACGTCCCCACTTGCAGCAATGGAATGGTGTAGTTGCCGCTCGAACTGCTTGCCGTCCCGGTGCTGATGCCGGTGGCCATGTTGGTGGCCGTTATCGTTGCGCTCGGGATAGCCGCTCCCGACGGATCGGTGACCGTTCCTGTAATGGTGCCGCGATTGCTCTGCGCACAGAGCGTGCCAGTGGAAGCGAGGAGCAGAATCCCAATGAACACTCGCGAGAGGCGAATCATGGTTCCTCCTTGATCTAACCTCAAGAAATTATCTAAATCATCGCGAAAAAAAGACTACCTAGGGTGATTCTTATATATCGCAGCCATTTCATGTTGTCAAGTAATTTTTGAAATCATGTCCGTATTACGGACATAATAGTTCTTAAGTAGTCAGTAGAATGTCAGAACTGGATGGAGATCAACGCGCGTAGGGAAAGGATATCAACAAGGACCTGGACCTTGAATTCCGTTGATTCTAAAGATGTTGATGAAAGGATATTACCGGGTAGGGAGGTGCTTTGACGTCAATTTTAAGGCGTTCCGCCTCCGACTTTGAAGTTCTGGTAATGGCCGTGGTGTGTGTCCACATTTCGGACTTGATTTCCATCCCAAGACCCGGCAGGTCCGGCGCACACACTGCGCCATTCCGCGATGTGTGCAGGTTATCAAGCATCGTGCGCCACGTCGATTCATAAAATACTTAGTAGCTTTTCTGAATTGGCGAGGTTGGTGACGGCAGAGCAGGCGCGCCGAAGCGCTCTCATTTCTGATACTCCTGCAGCTTGGCCGTAATACGGTCATGAATCCAATGAGGGTCCCACCATTCTTCAGGATTCACAGGAACGCCATCCAGCAGAATCGCGAAGTGCAAGTGGTCGCCGCCCGCGAGGCCCGTTGAATCGCTGTAGCCAATCAGCTGCCCACGCTTGACCAGTTCGCCGGGCTTGACGATGGAGGATGCCAAATGGCCGTAAAGGCTCTGAAGGCCGCAGCCGTGGTCGATGAGGACCGCATTTCCGAAAATATCGAACCAGCCGGCGAAAATCACCTGGCCATCATTGGCCGCGACCACCGGCGTGTGAGCCACAACCGCCAGGTCGAAACCCAGATGGACTTCGTGATCGATGACCTGCCCGTTATAAGTGTAGGTGCGGAAATCGGCGAAGGAAGATTCAACCTTAGAGTTTCTGAGCTGGATGAATGGCTGTCTCCACAGAAATTTCGGATTGGTCTGTTTGGAAAACTGAATAAGGCGCTGCTTGTCAACCAGCCGCAAATTGCGGTTGATTTCGACATAATTTTTTAAAAGGCTCCCCTGGTCCTGAATATCGCTTGTCTGGCTCAGGATGGGCGGCACGACGCGCTGCATGAAGGAATCGGTGATCTCCAGAGTGCTGCTGTGAAACTTTTTGGGAAACACCTTATAGTCAAAATTGGCCAGGGTCTGGTTGCCAGCGTCATCCTCAGCGACAATCCGCGCCGGTGTGTTGGGGTCCACATTGTAGGGGAAAGCGAAAACACACAGGCGTCGCTGGGTATCGGATTCCGAGACAGGCCAGCTTGGGAAATAATACTTCCCTACCTCGACGCCTGAGCGGACGGTGCCGGGCGAGGTGTTGAAAACTACCATGCCACAGCCGCCCAGATTGATGTAGTGTTGCGTGGTGAGCACCTCAACCTGAGGAGGCATAAACCGCACGGGAAGATTCAGCGCGAGCACGGCTTTCCCGCCGCGAAAGAGACGCCCCCAGGAATTATTAAGCGCCGTCAGGATCAACGTGGCGCGACCCGCTCGCAACTGCGGAATCTCGCGGCGGCCGACCTGAGCGGAAACCTCAACGGTGTGCCCTGAGTTTTTTGGCCCGCCGGCAATTTCCCGGACCGTTGCGGGAACCCGAAAGGTCTGGCCGTTCTGCTGAAGCTCCACGCGAACCGCCGTGATGCGATAAGATGGATCGTGAACCGTAAATTCGATGGCGCGACTCAGCCCGATTCCGCGCAGGTTCTTAGCAGGCTTAATGGTGGGGGCAGGATTACTGAAAAGCTTAAAGCTGACTCCGATGATGATTAAAAGAATGACCACGAGCGTGACGAGGCTGGCCTTGCCGATTCCGCGCTCGTTCGATCGAGAAGCTTGAGGCAATTTGGACCTCCTGGTTTTTAACAAACACCCATCATACAGGAAATCAGAAGCTCTTCGGGGAACTCCGAGAATATTTCAGGCAAACAGATGGCTTTCCGTGAAAGCGAACTGCGCGTCGAGCTCCTTAATCCGTCGGCAAGCGCTAGCGTTGGGAGTTGGCTCGGTCTTTATGAGCGCTGCTTCAATCCTGACGAGCGCGTCAGCTCAGCCGTGATTCGCCGCGTCCTTCGGTCCCCGCGCCAGCGCCTGAATCCGATTCATCTCTTTGCCGCTTACCATCGTCGTGAGCTTATCGGCGGAGTCTTGACGGTTCTCCTGCAAAGCTTTGACGTGGTTTTTGGCAGTTACATTTTTGTGGCTGCGCCGTGGCGAGGGCAGGGAATTGGAGCCTTGATATTGCGCCGAGTCCTGCGGCAGGAAAAGCAGGCTCCTGAGAAACCCTGGAGAATGTATGCGGAAATTACGCAGAACTCCGGCCCCGCGTGGCGACACACCTTATCAAAGGCGGGCTTTCGCTTCTTCCGCACTCCCTGGCCAATTCCTTCCTATCAGGACCCACACAAGGTTATGAAAGGGACGCTCTGCTACTATCCTTTTCACGCGCTTCCGCCTGAGCGCTTTTCACAACCGGCGATGCTCGCCTACGTTTACTCGCTTTTCTATGGGGCTGAAAATATGCACCGGCATCTCCTTCCACGGCTGAAATCCTTTATCTCCATCGAAGCTTAATCCGCGCCCACGGCGCGCCTCCTCCCCTCGCTCGCCGTTCAATTTTAGAGGCTCATTTTTATTTATCGGCTGCCGATAAGAATTAAGGGGCGCAGCCCCTACGGGTTGATCAGTCATGGGTTCCGAAATCCTTTTGACGAGATATGAATGGGAGGAGAGAATGCTTGAGATCAGCGGAAATCTGCGAAATGCACGCCGGGGAATCCTTGTCGCCTTGGTGGGTCTGTTGACATGTGGCTGCTTGATGGCTGCTTCAGGTCCAAAGCAGGATGGCCAAACTACGGAGGTGAAAGACGGCCAGGTGCTGATGGTCGCAGCCTCTATTCCTCATTTCCCTCTCCTGGGAACACCCGGTTGCCCCGGTCAAAGTTCCTGCCAGGGGTTTGACGTACTGGAAAAGCAGATGCTGGAGTTGTTGAACTTGGACCGCCTCAATCCAGCCAATCGGGCGGAAACCAGCGGACACGCGCTTCCGCTGCAATGGGACCCCAAGCTGGCTCAGATAGCCCTGGCTCATTCCCAGGGCATGGCGATGCGCCACTATTTCAGTCACGTGGACCCAAACGGCGATTCTCCGGTCGAGCGCTTTTATAAGGTGGGAATCCAATGGCGATCGATGGGGGAGAATATCGCCAAGAACGAAACCGTAGAGCGCGCCGAGGCTGCTTTCATGAACGAGCCTTGCTTCCAACCTAACCATCGCGGAAATATCCTGAACCCTCAATTCAATCGCGTGGGCATCGGCGTGGTCCGCGGGGCGGATGGCCTGCTTTACGTGACCCAGGATTTCGCTGAAGAATAATTCAACTTCAACTCATTAGCTGGAATTCTTCAGGCCGGCTTCTGTTGCTCATCATCTTCATGCCCGGCTCACAAGTTCTCAGAATTCAGGATCACTCCTCTTCCGCTTCCTTCCCGTGACCAGCCGCTTTGGCGGCGGCGACAATCTTCTCCGCAATCTGCGGCGGCACATAATCGTAGTGTGAGTATTCCATGGAATAAGTCCCACGTCCCTGCGTCATGGAGGTGAGGTCAGAGGCGTAGGTGAGCATCTCGGCCAGCGGAACCTGGGCTTTGATGATGGTCGAACCGCTTTTGGAGTCCATGCCCTGAATGCGCCCGCGACGGCCGTTGAGGTTTCCCATAATGTCGCCGGAATAGGCTTCGGGCACGGTAATCTCTACGTTCATGATGGGCTCGAGCAGGCAAGGCTTGGCTTGTTCCATGCAGGCTTTGAACGCCTTGGAGCCTGCAAGCTTGAAAGCGATTTCGGAGGAATCCACTTCGTGATACGACCCGTCGTAGAGGATTACGCGAAAATCGACCACCGGATACCCGGCCAGGAACCCTTTTGATGCCGCTTCGACAATGCCTTTTTCTACGGCGGGAATGAAATTCCGCGGGATCGCGCCGCCGAAAATATCGTTCACAAATTCAAACCCCGCGCCGCGCTGAAGAGGCTCCATCCTGATCCAACAGTCACCGTACTGGCCGTGTCCGCCGGTCTGCTTTTTATGCTTCCCCTGCGCTTCCGCCTTGGCGCGGATGGTCTCGCGATAGGGAATTTTGGGTGCCTTTAAGGTGACTTCCACATTGAAGCGTCGCTTGAGTTTGGAGACAGCGACTTCCACATGCTGCTGGCCCGAGCCGGCCAGCAGAAACTCGTTAGTTTGCGGATCGCGCGAAAAGCGCAGCAGAAGATCCTCTTCGAGCATGCGATGAATGGCTGTTGAGAGCTTGTCCTCATCGCCGCGCGATTTGGGTTCGATGGCAAATGAGATGGCAGGTTCGGGCAGCTTGAGCTTGGGATAAAGAATGGGCGCGGCCTTGTCGCCCAATGTATCGCCGGTTAACGTGTCTTTCAGTTTGGCGACAGCCCCCAGGTCGCCTGCTCGCAGTTCGCCGATGGGAGTCTGAGATTTCCCCTGGACAACCGCAATGTGGGAAAATTTCTCCGTGCCGCCCCGATTAAAATTGCTGAGACTGGCTTCATTTTTCAGAACTCCAGAGAGCACCTTGTAGTAGCTTGCCCGGCCCGCAAAAGGATCCGCAACGGTTTTGAAAACATAGACGGCAAGTGGCTGGTCATCAGCGGTTTTGCGCTTGACAGGTTTTCCCTCAGCATCGGTGCCTTCCCAGTCGCCCCGTTCCGCCGGAGAAGGGAAGTAGGCGGCGGCGAAGCGGAGCAGGTTTTCTGTACCGATGTTGGGGAGAGCCGCGCTGGTAAGGACTGGAAACAGCCGCCTCTCTCGAATCGCTTCCCGGAGACCCGGCGCGAGATCTTCGGGGGGAATGGTGCCCTTCTCAAAGAATTCCTCCATCAACTTGTCGTTGCCTTCCGCAACCATCTCGACTAGAGCCTCGTGGGCCTTAGACGCCGCTTCCGATAATTCGGCGGGAATATCGGACTCCTGGGCCTTGCCGCTGCCATTAGAGTTGTAGGAATAAGCCTTCATGTTTACCAAGTCGATGCAGCCACGAAAGTTCTTTTCTTCTCCCCACGGCAATTGCACGGGGACGACGGAACGCCCGAAGGCATCCCGCAGCGACTGGAGTGTGCGCTCAAAACTGGCCCGGTCGCGGTCCAGTTGATTGATCAGAAAGGCGCGTGGCAAGCCATGCTTCTCGCAGAATCCCCACGTCTTTTCGGTCTGCACTTCAATCCCGGCTACGGCATGCACTAGCAGAAGAGCCGCATCCGCAGCCGTCAGCGCGGCTTCTGTTTCGTGAAGGAAAATGTTGAACCCCGGCGTATCGATGAGATTCAGTTTGGTCTTTTCCCATTCGACGTAGGCGAGCGCGGCGCTGATCGAAAATTTGCGCTGAATTTCCTCTTCGTCGTAGTCGGTGACCGAGGTTCCCTCATCGACCTTGCCAAGCCGGTTCACCATGCCCGCTGTGTAAAGCAGCGCTGATACAAGCTGGGTTTTGCCGGTATGCCCGTGGCCAATCAGGGCCACATTGCGGATATTTGAGCTTTCGTAGATTTTCACCACAAGCTCCTTTTCCCTCAGGTTACGAAAACGCTACGGTTACGGATTCAAAGTTCGAGCCCCTTCAGGGAAAATAGAGAAGATTAAAAACACGCATCCTAACATATCCGTTCGTGTCGCTTCAATGCTGTGCCGACGCTGAATGCAACATTAAAAAGCTTATGGGCAGAAGACCCTAAAGGAAAGTGCGGGAATGCAAAACATCGTCGGAAGGATGAATATTAAGGGACCGCTCTATTGCGATTCTGCCTGCGCTTATATCGTTTGGCTCTGAAAGCGCAGGGGTCTTTTGTTGGATTCCTCATGTTCTCTTGTTTTTGTAAGGGCTGCTTTCTGGATCTGGAATTTAAAATTTGAAGTGCGGCCACGCCGCGCTAAACCCTCTAATCTAAGTTCTCTCTTTATTAAAAAAGCGTTCACCTACATATTAATGCTGAGAAAATATTGCTAAGGAGTGCGTAGATTTTTCCGACTGCAAAGACTGAAGGCTGACTTGGGTTCTTTGCTTTCAGAGGCTCTGCTTCTGGCCGAGGAATTGCTTATTAAGGGACTCACTTGCAGTCAGCTTCTGCCCTGTTGGTTAAAAAATGGGAAAACCACCTCACGAAAAGGGAGTTATGACCACAGCTATGGACCCTGATTTTAACGTTCTGGGCATTTTTCAGGAGCATTTCAATCGCTATTTGAGTTACCGGGAAGAACTGCCCCCCCATGCCGAGATCCTTAAAGTCTCCTTTCAATTCTTACGCGGGAGTCAGGATAGCCAGTTGGGCGAGATTGTTGGCCTGGTCGGGAGCCAGGACCTGCTGGAAATCATCAAGCCGCGGGCAGCCTCCGCGGCTACTGCAGTTCAATCCCTGGGAAAAAGTAGCTGATTTCAAAAGCGGCTGTTTCCGGCGCGTCTGAGCCGTGGATGGCATTGCGCTCAATGCTCTCGGCGTAAAGTTTGCGGATGGTTCCGGAAGCGGCCTTGGCAGGGTCGGTTGCCCCCATCGCCTCGCGCAATCGGGTGATTGCGCTCTCGCCTTCCAGCACCATCACCATCGCCGGACCAGAACTCATAAAATGCGTGAGGCTCTCGAAGAAGGGCTTGCCGCGGTGAACCGCATAGAAGCCTTCCGCTTCTGCCTTGCTGAGTTTCACCAGCCGGGCCGCCACCACTTTGAAGCGGTGAGAATCGAAAACCTTGATAATGTCTCCCATGCGTCCGGCGCTGATCGCGTCCGGCTTGATGATGGTTAATGTTCGTTCGAGTGACATAAGTGTGCGTCCGATTGTGAATCTTTGGATGTAAAACTGCTATCCCTTCACGCTAACCCTTCTTCCCTTAACTGCAGGAGAAGAGATCCCGGTCAGATTTGCAGTCCTTTCTTCATCGGGAAAAAGACGATGTGAAACACAGATCCGGTAAGTCCGAGTCGAAGCGCGCTAGGGCTTCGACGAGGCTCTGATGCCCAGCGCATGGGCCATGGTTTCACCAATTAATGCAGGACTCGGTGCAACCGTGATTCCAGCAGCTTCAAGAGCCGCAATTTTCTCCGCCGCAGTGCCTTTGCCTCCGGCAATGATCGCGCCGGCGTGTCCCATCCGCCGCCCTGGGGGCGCGGTGCGCCCGGCGATAAAGCTGACGACAGGCTTCTTGACATGCGCCTTGATGAAGGTGGCGGCTTCCTCTTCCGCCGAGCCGCCGATTTCGCCAATCAGGACGATGCCGCGTGTTTCGGGATCATCGGCCAACATCTGGAGCGCGTCGATAAAATTTGTGCCGATAATCGGGTCGCCGCCAATGCCGACGCAGGTAGACTGGCCGATGCCCAACGCGGTCAATTGCCCAACCGCCTCGTAAGTGAGCGTCCCGCTGCGGGAGATCACGCCGACGTGGCCAGGCAGATGAATTCGGCCTGGCATAATGCCCACCTTGCATTTTCCAGGTGAGATCACGCCTGGGCAATTAGGGCCGATCAGCCGCGTCTGCTTTTCGGCCAGGAATTGCTTGACACGGACCATGTCCAGTGTGGGAATTCCCTCAGTAATGGCGATGACGAGCGGGATGCCGGCGTCCGCTGCTTCCATGATGGCGTCGGCGGCAAAAGGCGGCGGAACGAAGATGACGGATGCGTTGGCGCCGGTTTTTTCTTTGGCCTCGGCGACGGTGTTGAACACCGGGATGCTATCCACGGTCGTGCCGCCCTTGCCAGGCGTCACTCCAGCGACGACTTTCGTGCCATACTCCACGGCCTGCCGGGTGTGGAACGTTCCCTCACGTCCGGTGATGCCCTGAACAAGCAGCCGCGTTTTTTCGTCAACAAGAATTGCCATGAGATTCGATCATTGGTTAATTGACTTATTGGATCATGCTTACTATTTTGAGTATCGACTTTAACAGTATTTGGCAATCGCGCATAAGAGTGAATCAATGAACCGATGATTCAATGGCTCGATCAACTCGCTTTCGTGACTTGCACCACTTTTTCCGCTGCCTCTTTCATGCCGTTCGCTACGGTGAAATTCAGCCCCGACTCTCGCAGGATTTTCTGGCCTAGTTCCACGTTGGTTCCCTCCAATCGCACGACGACGGGAACTTTTATTCCCAGGCTCCGCGCGGCTGTTACAACGCCGTTTGCCACAATGTCGCAGCGCATGATGCCGCCAAAGATGTTGATGAGCACAGCTCGCACATTCGGATCGCCCAGAATGATTTCAAAGCCCCGGCGCACCTGCTCTTCGTTCGCTCCGCCGCCCACGTCCAGAAAGTTTGCCGGGCGGCCCCCGGCGTATTGGATGATATCCATGGTGGCCATCGCCAGGCCCGCGCCGTTCACCATGCAGCCCACGTTTCCATCCAGCCGAATGTAGTTGAGCTTGTATTCGGAAGCTTTCACTTCCAGCGGATCTTCTTCATTCAGGTCGCGCAGTTCCGCGACTTCCGGATGGCGGTAAAGGGCGTTATCGTCAAAATTCATTTTGGCGTCCAATGCCAGCAAGCGGCCATCGAGCGTGACGACAAAAGGATTAACCTCGGCGAGCGAGGCATCTGTGGCTTCAAAGGCGCGATAAAGCGCGGAGAGGAACGCCGAAGCCTGGTTTGCCAGCGCGGCGTCCAGTCCCAATCCGTAAGACAGCTTTCTTGCCTGAAAAGGCTGGAAACCCGTGCCAGGATGGATCGGTTCCTTCAGGATCTTCTCGGGGCGCTCGGTGGCGACTACCTCAATCTCCACTCCGCCCTCGCTCGAAGCCATCATCACCGGCCTTCCGGCGACTCGGTCAATCACCAGGCCGAGATAAAGCTCGCGCGCAATATCCAATCCTTCTTCGATCAGGACTCGCCTCACGATGCGTCCTTCCGGACCGGTCTGGTGCGTAACCAGTTTCATGCCCAGGATCTCACCGGCCACTTTCACCGCCTCCGCAGGGCTGTGCGCCAATTTCACGCCGCCCCCCTTGCCGCGCCCGCCGGCGTGGATCTGAGCCTTCACCACGACCGTGCCTCCCAGCTTCTCTGCCACGGCGCGCGCTTTTTCAGCCTGATCAATCACTTCGCCGCGCGGGACCTTCACGCCGTAGCGCGCAAGGATTTGCTTGGCCTGAAATTCGTGTATTTTCATTGCAGCGTGATGTTTAAGATTCCTGCCTGCGAGCCAATTCGGTGAGGCTACACACGGAATTAAGCTACAATCAGAAGTAGCAGCGCAAAACGAAACTAGACAGTATAGGGAAGCGTCGGCGGATTTGCAACCAAGCGCGCTTCAAAGTGAACTGATGACCATTCATTCATCCATCCAGAAGCTCAGGGAAAACCAGAGTCTCACCCGCGAAGAAGCGCGCGAGGTGATGGAAGAGCTGCTTTCCGGCAGCGTCCCGGATGAGCAGATTGTGGCGCTGCTCGTCGCTCTGCGTGATAAGGGCGAGACATCTGAGGAGTTGGTGGGCTTTGCCGGAGTGATGCGCGAGCGCGCAGCCGAAATCTTGCGGGCCGCAGGGGTTACAGCGGCAGCGCTTGCTGCCGAGGGACCCTTGCTGGATACTTGCGGTACGGGCGGGGACGGGAAGGGAACGTTTAATGTCTCGACAGCTACAGCGCTTGTGGCCGCGGCAGCCGGAGCGCGAGTGGCCAAGCACGGCAACCGGTCGATTTCCAGCCGCTGTGGCAGTGCCGACGTGCTGGAAGCGCTCGGCGTCGCCATCGAGCTGCCTCCTGAGCGCATTCCAGAATGCTTGGCCAAGGTGGGCATGGTGTTTCTTTTTGCGCCTCATCTTCATCTGGCGATGAGGCATGTCATGAACGCTCGCCGAACCTTGAAAAGCAAGACGGTGTTCAATCTGCTCGGGCCGCTGACGAATCCTTTGGGCGCGAGCGCTCATCTGGCGGGGGTTTACGACCGGAATCGCACGGAAATGATGGCTCGCGCACTTGCCGCCGTCGGCGCGCGCCACGCCCTGGTGGTGACGGGGCATGACGGGATGGATGAGATCTCCATTGCCGGCTTGACTCAGGTTTCTGAAGCTCATCTGGGGCAAATCGAAACTCGTCATCTGGCGCCGGAGGAATTCGGGCTTTCGCGCGCAGAGCCCGAGGCCCTCGTGGGCGGCGATGCCGAAATGAATGCCCGGATTGTGATACGAATTCTGGAGGGTGATCTGGGGCCGCATCGCGATATGGTCCTGGCAAACGCTTCAGCGGCTTTGAGGGTGGCAGGCTTGGCTGCCACTCTTCAGGAGGGAGTCGAAATGGCACGCCAGGCGATCGATTCGGGCGCCGCCCGCAAAACTCTCCTGGCTCTGCGCGAGTTCACACACAACCACCGCGGTTAAAGATTCCTTCAAAGCATGTATGAGAACCCCTCCTGTTGCGGCCGTGTCCCCGCATTCTGTGCAGGCCAGACTCTCACCGCCAGCCTTATTTTTTCGATCGTTCGGGCTGTGGGGACGTCGCCCCGGCAGCGCGCCTTCCAGCCTTTTCACGCAGCCTTCATCCATTGCGGGGCCGGGAAGGATGCTTTTCCTGAAATTTGTGCTCTTTCACATCGTCATCGGTAGCGTTGCCTGCAACCTCGCAGCCTCGGTGAGCCTGCGTTTTTTTCTTGATTTACTATTAATAATAAGTTAATATCTCAATCATAAAATCAGACAGGTAGGGCATCACGAAAGTGAGCGGACAAACGGAACTGAACAGCTTTCAAGAGACCGGCTCCATGGAGCCAGCGCCTGCGCGACGGGCACGCCTTTTGTTAGTGGAAGATGATGCGTCTGTGTCGGCGCTCCTGAAAGAAAGATTTGAGTCGGAGCGCTATCCTGTGACAATTTCCGCAGAGGGCGCAGGGGTTCTCGCGCAGATTGATGCGCACGAATGCGACCTCGTGATCCTGGATCTGGGACTGCCTCGCGTTGACGGCCTTGACCTGTTAAGGCGGATTCGCTCGCGCGACCGCGCCTTGCCTGTTCTCGTTCTGACAGGGCGCACCCAGGTGGATGATCGCGTCAAGGCGCTCGATCTTGGGGCGGACGATTACCTCACGAAGCCATTCGAATATCCTGAACTGGCGGCGCGAGTGCGGGCGCTGCTTCGCCGCGCGCAGCATTCCGAAGAAGCCGTCACCCACTTCGAGGATCTGGAACTGAACCGCATGGATCGCACCGTGCGGCGCGCTGAGCGGCAAATCAACCTGACGCCCAAGGAATTTGCGCTGCTCGAATATCTGATGATGAATCCGGGCCGTTGCCTGACGCGCGCCATGATCATGGAACACGTTTGGAAATCTTCTTTCACCGACGAGACGAACGTCGTCGATGTTTACATTAATTACCTGCGAAATAAAATTGACAAGGGTTTCCCGCGGAAACTCATCTGCACCGTGCGCGGCGCCGGATATCGGTTAGGCGGATCTTCATCCGCGACCGAAAGCCTGCCGGCAAGCGCCGCCAACTGATAACCCTCCTCAAATAAAGTTACGGATAGCGAAGGCCCGCATTTTACGCAATGTCTCATGGGGCAACTTTTGCCGTCCTGCATCGAATTCCCCAACTGACCCTGACCGCCAATAATCTTGTTGGGGCGCTCAGAGACAAATTAACAGGTGGATGCTCTTTATGATTAAAATAACTGTTAATGGCGAGTTTGCGCGCGCAATTAGATCGCGTCAGGATTCGATCCTCTTCACTTGAAGATCTGACTTCCATTCTCAAGATACAGAATGAAGCTTTTCCGAGTGGCGGCTGGACAGCGAATGACTATGTTCGCCTGATTCAGGATTCTGAAGGCCTGTTCATCATTGCGGAGTTGAGTGAGGTGATGCCCTGCCAGATGGTAGGATTCGCCGCTCTCCGCCGGGCTTGTGACCAGGCGGAACTCTTAAGTCTAGCCGTTGCTCCGGATTATCGGCGCATGGGAATTGGCAGGGCCTTGCTTCGTGAAGTTATCTTCCGGCTTGAGAGCCTAAGCGTTAGAACTCTCTATCTGGAGGTGCGCCCCTCAAATCATGCCGCTCTCAGCCTCTATCATTCTGAAGGATTCATGCTGAACTCCATCCGTCACGATTATTACAATCATCCGCATGAAGATGCCTTCGTGTTATCGCGGGTGATTCCTGCGGCCCGTAATGACCGGAATTCGTAAAAATAAAGCAGTCTTTGGGCGATAATTTTCGTACGTGCCGGGCCGACGGGAAGCATGATCATTCAGGCTCGCAGCGCTTCTGGCAGACAGGAACCCTCAACAGGCTTGCTCGTAGCCGCATTGCGTGCATCGAGGTTGCTGACTGCTGATCGCAAGGACGGATTGTGATTGTCAACTGACGACGCCTCGCATATAATCAGTCTGCGGGGTGGAGCAGTCAGGTAGCTCGTTGGGCTCATAACCCAAAGGTCGCTGGTTCAAATCCAGCCCCCGCAACCAACCCTTCCAACTGAACTGAAAGCACCTGCGCTGATTGTCCTCTGGTAATGCCGATGGAAGCGAGCGCTGAGAAGTTCGTTATTCCCGAGAAATATTCGCGCCAGGTCCTCTTCGCGCCGATTGGCCCGGAAGGACAGGAACGGTTGTGCCAGGCCAAAGCTGTGATTGTAGGCTGCGGAGCCCTCGGCGCAGCCCAAGCCAGCATGCTTGCCCGGGCGGGCGTGGGGAAGCTGCGCATCATCGACCGCGACTACGTCGAGGAAAGTAATTTGCAGCGCCAAATTCTCTTTGATGAGTCGGACGCGGTGCAGAGGCTTCCCAAAGCTGTTGCGGCAGAACAAAAGCTGAGGCAGATCAATACGGATGTTCAGGCCGAAGGCGTCATTGCTGATGTGCAAGCCACCAACGTTGAGGACCTGATCGGCGGTTTTGACTTGATCCTGGATGGCACGGACAACTTCGAGACACGGTTTTTACTGAACGATGCTGCCGTAAAACACGGTATCCCCTGGATTTATGGCGCCGTCGTTTCAAGTTACGGCATCACCTTTACCATCCTTCCAGACCATACAGCCTGCCTCTCTTGCCTGTTGCCTTCCTCTCCGGTGGGTCTTCAGGAAACATGTGACACGGCGGGTGTGATTGGGCCGGCTGTCAGTTGGGTGAGCACGATTCAGGTCAGCGAGGCGCTCAAGATTCTCTCCGGCCATAAGGAAAATCTCTATGGAAAACTCCTGAGCTTTGATATCTGGCAGAATCGTTTTCAACAATTAACTCTTTCGCGTGATCCAGCATGCCGGACGTGCAGCATGCGTGAATTCCATTATCTTGAAGGCGAAGCTCCGACGCATATTTCCATGTGCGGTCGCAATTCGGTGCAAATCCACCAGCGCGATTCGCGCCAGCTCGATTTGGCTGCGCTTAGGGAGCGCCTCGCGCAGTTCGGGCCCGTTCAGGGGAACGCTTATCTTGTGCAGTGTCGTCTTGATCCCTACGAGTTCACTGTGTTTCAAGATGGCCGGGCGATTATCAAGGGAACGCAGGACCATGCTCTGGCCCGTTCCCTTTATGCTCGCTATGTGGGTTCGTAGAGGCTCTCCGCCGATCGGGAGGGCAGGCCACAAGACCATTTATTGAGCGCTGCAAATTACAGTGACAGCAATTCCTGTAGCCGAAAACGCCAGTGAGGACACCAGCGATGCAGCAGATCTCCCCTCGTTGGTATGGCCATTGGCAATTACAGCGACTTAACAGATGAATCCCAAATTAAAAATTCAAGATTTCACAACGCCTCATATGGGGTTCAATAGACGCTGAGGCGCGCTGCAAAGATTCAGACGGTTGAGCCAGGACCCCGGATGATAATTCCCGCATAGCCCACCACAGAATTGCGGCTGCCGCCTGCGTCGGCGGAAGTTGCATATTTTTCAAGAAGCGCCTCGCGCCCGCCGAGTTCCCTGGCAGCCGTCAGCATGGCAATGGCCGGACCATAGCCGCACATCGTAATCTTCTCCCGACGCAGCACATCGTAAAGCCCTGCCGGGTCGAAAGCCACGATGCGGTCAAGGGCTTTCTGATCCTTGCTGCGCGTAATGCTGTCCGGCTCGTAGTGGTTCATGTCGCTGGAAGCAATAATGAAGACCTGCTTAGAAAAGCTCTTGAGTGTTTTGGCGATACCTTGCCCTAACTCAACCAGATCTTCATAGCCGACGGCGCCGATGGCGAGGGGGACAAATGAAAAATTCCCAACCTGTTGCTGAAGGAATGGAATCTGCACTTCCAATGAATGTTCTTCCGAGTGCGCTTCGACGTCCTCGGTGATCCCCACGCAGTTTTGCCGAAGGGTCTCTGCAAGGGCCTCATCGAGCGGAGCAAGGCCCAAGGGGGTCTGCCAATATCCGCGAGACATGATGGCGAGCGGCTGACCGTTGCCAAAATGGTTCGGGCAGAGAATGAGATAAGATGCAGAGGGCGGAAGCCTTCGATAGACAGCTCCCGCCACATGGCCGGAATACATATAGCCTGCGTGCGGAACGACGCAGGCGATGGCGTCGCACACAACCTCCGCCGGAGGGACTTTCGGCCCCAGATAGTTTTCCAGAGCCTTCGTGAGAGCTTCGCGGTTAGAAGGATAGAACTGGCCTGCCACAGCGGGTGTCCGGATTACTGACGACTCCATGAAAAAATGCTAACCTTGCCCTTTCAGGGAGTCAAGAATCGGCCACGGTCGCGCAACGAGTCAGTTTGAAGGCGATGGCTGTTGCCTGCAATCATCGATCTTCACAGTTCAAAGCGCGTCGCAAGAGAAGCCAGCGGCGGCGAGATCGAGTATTCTGAAATCAGGTGATTGATGCATTACGATGCAATCCTGCTGGTCTCTTTTGGAGGGCCTGAAAAAAGAGAGGACGTTATCCCTTTTCTGGAAAACGTGCTCAGAGGGAAAAACGTTCCGCGAGAGCGCATGCTTCAGGTTGCCGAGCATTATTATCACTTTGACGGCAAGAGTCCTCTGAACGATCAGAACCGAAAGCTCATTGTAGCCCTACGTCGAGAGATGGAAAAAAGCGGTTTCCATTTGCCCATCTACTGGGGAAATCGCAACTGGCATCCGCTGCTTGCAGATACACTCCGCGCCATGCAGGCAGACGGCGTACATCGGGCGCTTGCATTTGTGACCTCCGCTTACAGTTCCTACTCAAGCTGCCGGCAATATCTGGAAGATATTGCCCGAGCTCAGGCGCAGGTAGGAGAGGGCGCGCCCCAGATCGACAAGCTGCGCGCATTTTATAACCATCCCGGCTTCATTGCAGCCATGACGGAGCGAGCCCGAGAAGCGCTGGCCCAGATTTCGGCTGAGAGGCGTGAGGCCGCGCAGCTTCTCTACACCGCGCACAGCATTCCCCTTTCTATGGCGCAAAATTGTAGATATGTAGAGCAACTTGAAGAAGCCTGCCGCCTGGTTTCAGAGGCGTTGGGTCGCAAAGGCGAGAACGATCAACTGGTTTATCAAAGTCGCAGTGGGCCGCCCGCTCAGCCCTGGCTCGGTCCGGATGTCCTTGACTCTCTCCGCAGATTGGCAAGCGCAGGTAGAGCCGGCGATGTGGTCGTGGTTCCCATCGGATTCATTTCCGACCACATGGAAGTGCTTTATGATCTTGATGTCGAGGCCCAAGGGCTTTGCAGCCAACTTGGCCTGCGCATGATTCGCGCCGCAACCGTGGGCACACACCCGGAGTTCATCCGTATGATCCGTGATCTGATTGTTGAAAGGATTCAGGAGAATCCGTCTCGGAAAGCTCTGGGCGGGCTGGGGCCTGAGCCAGATGTTTGCCGGGCTGGCTGCTGTCTTCCGCCCCGAAGCCCTTAGCTCAGCTTTTTCCAGATTTCTCTTGCAGCTTCCGCAGCAAGGACGCTGGCATGCCTTGAGGCAGGGGGCAAGCCCTCAAGACCCTGCTCGATTTGAGCGGGGACAAGTGATTTCAGTGCATCGAGCGACTTCCCTTCCATCCATTCAGCCAGCCAGGAACCACAGGCAATCGCAGGAATGCAGCCTTCCACTTTGAATTTCACCTCGATCAGTTTGCCGTTCTGAAGCGCCACCCATACCTTCAGCACATCGCCGCAGACCGGGTTTGTGACCTCAACGACCGCGCTGGGTTCCGCAATTTCTCCCAGATGACGCGGGTGATGAAAATGATCGAGAACTTTTTCGGAATAAATCACGATCCTGACCAGCGCTTCTTACGCCGTTCAAAAGAGCAAGCGCAGCACAATGACCATCAGCACTCCCGCCGCAACCACCAGGGCGATCCGCAAGCCGGGCATCTTGTTAACTTCCGGGATCAAGTCGGAAGCGGCGACGTAAAGCGTGACTCCCCCGGAAATCGCCAGGCCGTAACTCACCTGGCGTTCGGCTGCGGCCATCGCCAGAATGCCGACGATGCGCGAAACGCCTAAAGCCGAGACCGCCAGCAGGCCGTCCAGTCGTCTCTTCTTGGCTGCCATCATGATAGAGGCCATCGTAAAGCCTTCGGGAATATTGTGTAAAATCACCGCCCCGAAAATCACCATGCCAAGCCAGGTGGAGATGAAGAACCCCGACGCGATGGCTACGCCGTCGAAGAAGGTGTGGATCAGCAAGCCGGTGAGAGCGGTAAACGCCACGCGCGCGTTGACGAACTCGTCCGCATGGGTCTCTTCGCCAAAATGAAAGTGCGCGGGCCAGGAATGCTCGAAAAAGTGCACGATGAAATAACCCGCAAGAATCAGCATGGGCGCTTGAAGCGGAGCGAGACGAATGCTTTCGGGAACCATTTCGGTAAGCGCCGTCGCCAGCATAAAGCCTGAACCTAAGGCGATGAAATAGGCGAGAAAGGTCCTGCTCCATGGGCGCGCGTAGACGATGACGCCGCCGAAAATATTGGCGAGTCCAGCGATGACTCCCAGGATGAGGCTGAGGATGAGAGGAGACATTTGAAGCGCAAACGTCCGGTTTCAAACGTTAGGTCCAGAGGCTGATTTCGAGATTGCGCTAACTGATGACAACCCGTACTTAGGGTCCGCTTTTACGCCGAATGGCGGAAATGGACAATCTCTCCGTCTTTGACGACGTACTCCTTACCTTCCAGTCGTAATCGGCCACGGCTGCGCGCCTCAACCAAGCCGCCAGCCGCGATGAGGTCTTCATAACTGACAACTTCGGCGCGGATAAACCCGCGCTGAATATCGCTGTGAATTTCCCCCGCAGCTTCCCAGGCTGTCGCGCCCAATCGGAGGTTCCATGCGCGGCATTCATCCTCGCCGACCGTAAAAAATGAAATCAGCCCCAAAAGCTGATAGCTGGAGCGAATGACTCGCGCGATGGCGGATTCCCTGATCCCGAAACTGGCCATGAAATCCTGCGCTTCAGCGTCGCTCAGTTCTGCAAGCTCAGCCTCCACTTTGCCGCAAACGGCGGTGACCATGGTTTTCGGATGATGCTTTAATCCCGCCCTGGCGGCAAACTCTTCCGCCGCATCAGTCCGCGCCGCATCTTTTTCGTCCAGATTCAGGATGTAAAGCATCGGCTTCTGAGAGAGGAAGGTGAAGCCGCGCACGGCCCGTTCCCGCTCCGGCGCAAGGTCCACTTCGCGGAGCGGCTTTTGCTTTTCCAGCGCCGCCTTACACATCTGAAGCGCGTGCAATTCCTGTTCGAGGGCAGGGTTCTTCTGCTTTTTGATATCTTTTTCCAGGCGCTCAAGCCTCTTCTCGGCCACAGCGAGATCTGAAAGAATCAATTCCAATTCGACGTTCTCGATGTCGGCCTGAAGATTGTCGGCAGATTCTTCGCCAAAAGCCCGCACCACATGCACCAGGGCCTGCATCTCACGCAGCGTCGCGCTCTGTGAACCTGCGCGAAGCAGGTCAATGACGCTGCCGGGCGTATCCACATACTCAATGTTGGCGTGCACGGTCTTTTGAGGGTGGAACATCTCGCTCAGCCGATCCAGACGAGCATCCGGCACCGAGACTATTCCAATGTGCGCCTCGGGCCGGCCTGCGCCGAGTCCCGTGCCATGCGCCCTGGTGATGATTCGAAAAAACGTGGTCTTCCCAACCTGTGAGAGACCCACGATACCAATCTTCAGCACTTCAGCCCCTTGGGTGTTTCAAAGTGATCGCAACGCGATTTCTATTGCGCTCTATTCCGAGAGGCAATGCGCACGCAATGCTTTAGCCGCAATAGATTTCGAGTCTATCATACGCTTTTGGATTTCCTGGGATTCTTCGATTTTTCGGCAGTGGGTCAGTCTCCGAGCAGCCGACAATTCGCGCGCGACTTGGCTTTACCCCAGGCTGTTACACAGGGTCTCCATCCGCCAGCGATGGCACAAATTATGCCTTTGACGATCCCAGGGGCCAAATTCTCACCCTCAATCTGGCGAACAGCAACACGACGGTCGTGGGCAATTTTGACCCTGCTGCCGGCGTGATTCAAGGAGCAGTTCCAACTCCTGAGCCGCCGTCGTTGATTCTTCTCGGGACCGCGCTACTCGGATTAGGAATGGTTGGCTGTAGGATGCAATCGCGGAAGGCCGAACGGAGGGGCGCGGCCTGACCGCTATTCTCAATCGAGGCGCAGGTCTTCTCCTCCTCAGCCGTTGCATAGCTTCGCCATCTTCCGGCGATATTTATGGCCGGGGAGAAGACTTCCCCGGCCATTTGAGTTATGCCACTTTGTGCTGCTCAAAGGTTTGCGGCTCGACTCGGTAGTCGAAGCGCGCTCTCGTTGCCGCCCTGCAGATCGCGGCAGGCAGGAAAGCCCCCACAAAGGCTCCTATCAGAGCCGGAATGATGTAGATGTTCCAAAGGATCACAGGGCCAAACCAGTGGCCAAACACGGCCGGCCCCAGCCATGCGCAAATCCAGCCGACAATCCACTTGCCAAAGAAGCCATCGACACCGCTGAAGAAGCGGTAGCCGATACCCCAATGAACCACGGCGGCTGCGAATGCGCTCAGGATCAACAGAATCAGGAAAGAAAGGAAATGCATACCAATAAGTGGAGCAACCATAGGTAACCTCCTCTGAAAGTATCGTGATAAGCGCTGGCTCCGATCGGAGAGTTCAGCTTGCTTTCCGGGAACTCATCGTATCGGAGTCTAAAAGCTTGCGCTTTTTTGAACACTCGCGCCTGGAAGGAATTTCCGGCCGAGTCTGGTGGACGGCAGAGTGATCCTTGTGGTGTGCTCCATCAAGACCCATGAGCTAAACGTTGCGGGTTCAGCTCAAAGCAGCTTTGGAAAGTATGAGTGAAAGAGCGTGATTCGGGGAACTGCGTTTTCAGATCTTGGGATAAGCGCCTGGCGCTCGATCTGGGCAATAGATTGCCCCGCGCCGGCAACAGGTTTCTGCTGAGATGTACTCGAAGGTCGCGCGGATTCTTGCTTTCCAGAGCCACTCCGGAATCTCCTCGGCGCGCCCTGGTTCATCGCCAGTTCGTGTCATTTTTATTATGGCACTCAGATTGGCGCGGGTCAAACTGATCGCGCCCAGGGAAAATGAGCCGTCGGCCAACACGCGTCGGTTTTCGTCTTTTGCCTCATTCTCCATTTTCACTTCTGTCTCTCACTGAACAACCCGGCCCTGGGCTGGAACGCTCTTCCACGGGCCCAAACCGAAGATGCTCTCCCAAATGAGTTTGGAGATTTCAAGCAGCCACGTTTTCACATATTCCCGTTGTCGCCACCAGCCTCTTGCCTGGAACGATCCATCCGCGACGCCATCCACATAGATTCTGAACGGCGGATTCGCATGGACCAGGGCAGCCCGCCAGATACGGCCAGCGCGACGTGTATGATAGTTGGACGTCACCACAATGACGTTCCTCCATCCGCGGCTTTCCAGACACTCGCGCAAAGCTTCTGCCTCCTCAATGGTGGAATCGGTGTTCGCAACGCAAAAAACAACACGATCCGCAACTTGCGGCCCAAAATGCTCGGCGAAGTAATGATGAGCCACTTCGGGAACACTTTCCCCCCAGTAAGTTGTCGGCGGCACGCTGGCCATGACGTAATCCACGACGCCGTGTTCGAGCAACTGCACGGCTCCCTGGGTTCGCGCTCTGACTCCCAGCGCCGACCCGTTCAAGACCACTGCGACATCAGCGTGACGGGGCAGGGGATCTGTGTGAACCAGAATGTCTCCGCCGAAACGCAAAAGCAGGATGACGGCGCATGCGATCACCGCGACAATCCAGATCGTTATCTTGAATCGCCTTCTGGGTCGCGCAGCGCTATCAGGCTGAGCGGGTAAATTGGGGTCACGTTGCATCATGGGAACGCGCGGAGAGTCACTTACTCGGTATGCAGCATTGCGGAGCGAAATCTTTCATAGATCGAATTGCCCACCAGGCTCTTGGCGGCGTCGAGCAGCGTCTGCCTGGCTTGCAGGAGCCCAAGCCCCTGGCCGCGAGCGAGAGCCAACACTGCGTGGGCAGCAGTGTTGCGCTGCACAACCACGCGCCGCAATTGAAATCGGTCTGTGGCCGGCAAATTTTTTCCAATGCGGCTCGTCACAACCGATCGATAGCCCGCCTCGCGGCACATTTCCGCAACGGCGCGGTTCCAGCGGCCTCCCGGGCAGGAAAAATGCTCCACGCGGCGGCCCAGGATCTGTTCCAATCTGTCCTTGGAATTCAAGATTTCGTCTCGCAGCCGGCTCGGGTCGAGATCGGTGAGATAAGCGTGCGTTTTCGAATGGCTGCCCACTTCAAACCCCATCTCGCTTAATGCGCGAAGTTGGGAGGAGGAAAGAATCCCCGGCTGTCCCACAAAGTCGCTCACCACGTAGAAGGTGGCGTCGAAATTCAGACTTTGCAGCGCGGGCGCCGCCGCCAGCAGATCCGTCTCGCAGCCATCGTCAAAAGTCAAAACAACGCCGGGTTCCTGAGAAGCGGTTCCGGCCAGCGCTTCACCTACGTTCAGGCCGCGCATTCCGGATTCCTTCATGAGCCGTAGCTGTTGGCGGAAATCGGATTCGTGGACGACATAGCGGACGTATCCCGGCTCGTCCAGGAACGGCTTCCGCCCCGGCATTCCAAGCTCGTGATACATCAGGAAGACATGTCCGCGTTGCACGGCTTAGAAAATCCTTCGCAGGTGGGACTTGAGGCTGGAGGGCACGCCCACGCCGATTCCATCCACAACTTTTTTGGACCGCTTCATGAGGGATCGCATCCAGTCTGACCGCCGGTGAATTCTCTCAAATTTTGTCAGGAGCGTTTCCGGCAGTCTTCCATCGGAAGGCAGCAGGAGGTCGCCTTTTTGAGCGCGATAGCTGCCGCTCCTGAAGGCCGCCAGGATATCCTCCCGCGCCAGCCCGGCAGAAGGCAGAGCATTCAGCAATCCCCGAAACTGTTTTTTCCAATGCAGATCCTGACCATAGAAGGCGCGCATCTCCGGCTTGCGTTTTTGCAGGCGATGAAGCAACTGAAAGACCGCGGGGCGCGGAGCGTAGCGGCCATCGTACTTGGAATTCCATGCCTCAATGCCGCTCGGTAAAACCTCGAAAGACTCAATCCAGGCCAGAGCCGAGTCCTTCGGATGGGCAATCACGGAAATGCCCCCTGCCCGCTCAATATGCCGGATTGCTTCCTGCGGGTCCTGGCTCTCGATCAACGAAGTGACGCCGTAGCCCAGAATGTGCATCCGTTCGTAGCACTCAAACTCAAGGCCCGGAATAAAAAGGAACTGATCGTCAGAAAGAGACGCGCACTCGCGGACGTAAGCCTCAAGCTTCGGACGATCGAAAGCCTGGGCGTGGTCCGTGACGCAAACGAAACGGTTGCCATCGGCGAGGAAGGTCTCCCGCAACTCGCGCAATGTGAATTCTCCATCGGAGAACGTGCTATGAACGTGAATAGCCCCTTTGAGCATGCATCTCATGTTGTCCGGAGGATTTCTTCTTAAGCGCCTCCGGCAAGCGCCGCACCGCGAACTCGATCCAATCGCCAAGCTCGGGAAGCGGATCGTGCAAGGTGAAATTATCATGAAAGGTTCCCGGCACCGGCTTCAGAAAGTTCCACAGAGTCCGCAGCCGGCTCGGAAATGGTCCCGGAAACCCTTCAGGTTTGCCTTTCCACACCTCCACAAGGTGCCGAAAATCGCCCAGCATCCATCGGCAACGAACCCCGATTTGATAACTGCGAACCGGCGCAACGTCGCCGTGTTCAGCCAGCGCGCACATCAACGAAGGAAAATCGACGCCGGCATAGATCGCCAAGGCCAGCGAGTTCCAGAAGCGGCCGTTGACCTCCATAAAGACCGGAACGCCGTCAGGCCGGATGCGGAACTCCACCATCGCCGGACCATGCCACTTGAGAGCCTGCAATAAAGCCAGGCTGGCCTCCCGAACCTGCGGATCGGGTTTCGTGCTCAATCGGACAGCGCTGCCTGAGCCTGTCGGTCGCACGTCGCGGACGCGGCGATGGGCGAACTCTGCGCGCAGTTCGCCTTCTCGCATGAGCGCAAAATATCCCGCTCCAAAACCCTCAATAAATTCCTGAGCCAGCACCATCGAGCAGCGCTCACGAAGCCGGGAGTAAGCTTCCTGAAACTCGGAAGGAGTTCGAGCGTAGACGGGCGCGCCGGTCGCGCGCACCTGCCTCTCGCCTGAAACCTCCTCTGAGCTTCGCGGTTTAAGAACCGCCGGCAGAGGGAAATTCTGCGCGGCCTCCGCCGCCTGATGAGCGTCGTTCAGAAGAAGAGTTCGCGGTGTGGCGACGCCCAGCGAGCGAGCCAGTTCCGTGGTCTGGTATTTGTCAAAGGCTCGGAGAACAGTTTCATGCGGCGGCATCACCAGGCGCCCCTGCGACGCAAAGATCATCTTACGATGGGCGGAGAGCGGCAGCGTGGTGCGCTCCGTCATCGGCAGGACGAGCGCGCCGGGCGCTTTTTTCGCCTCTTCCGCAACGCAGGCGACGAAGGCTTCCAAATCCTTCTGCGGTGCAGGATAGGTGAACGATCTGCGGCAGCCGCGAGATAATCCAGCCTTTGACCAGGAATAGGGCGAGCCGACTTCGACCTCGTGCCCGGCCCGCGCGAGCGACCGGACACTGGCCACTGCCTGATTCTCATGCCCGTCGAGCACCAAGACTCTCATGCCTTTATCGAGGCCAACGCAGGGCCCGGGGCGGGGGCGTGACGCGCTGTCTGCTCCAGCGCTTCCGCGAAGCGTTCCGCAATGACAGACCAGTCGTATCGCGCGGCAAGCTCCAAAGCGCCGCGCTCGTATCGTTCTCGAAGGTCCGGGTCCTCCAAGAGTGAGATCACCGCATGAGCAAAACTCTCCAGATCGTCCGCCAGCAGAATGTCGCGGCCTGGATGCACGTCGAGCCCCTCCGCGCCGACTGTCGTTGAGACAACGGCCTTGCCGACGGCCATGGCTTCCAGAATTTTCAGCCGCGTGCCGCCTCCAGCGCGCAGGGGAACCGCCACTACGGCCGCCTGGCGGAAGTGTTCCACCACCGAGGCCACCGTACCCGTCACTTCCACGGTATCGCCCGCAAGCTTCAGCACACGGGCATCCGGAGCGCGCCCCACAATGCGAAATCGCGCCTGCGGAACCTGCGCCAGAATGCGAGGCCAGATTTCTGCGCAGAACCACTCCACCGCATCGATATTGGGCGTCCAATCCATGGAGCCGACAAAAATCACCAGAAACGGCGAGCTTTTCACCGCCGGATCAGGCCTAAACTGGCGCAGGTCAACGCCGGTGGGAACGACGGTGATCGGAGTCCCCGGCGCCATTCCCTTCATCTGTTCCCGATCTACTTCTGAAACCGCGATGATGCGCTGGAATCGTTGGAGGGCCGCCGGTTCGTAGCGCTTCATGCGCGCAGCCTCAAGTTGAAAGACCCATCGATTCAACGGATTTTGTTCTGCTTCTGCCTGGCGTTGCCAGAGCACGCTCTCAACGTTGTGCTGAAAGAGCGCCGTGGGTATCCGAGGATTGCGAGGGAAATTCAGAGAGGCGGAAAGAAAATCGCAAACCGCCACGTCGCAGCGGCGCTCGCTGAGCCATGAGGCCACGAGGCTCTGCACCTTTTGCGAGGTAAATTTTGTCACCGCGAAAGGCAGGCCGGAGGGAAGCCATCGGAGGTAGCGAAGCTGGCGCTGCAGGGACGTTCGGTCCCATGCGCCGGTATAGACGGGCATCGAGCCTGGCAATTCACGGGTGATTTTCCGCTCATAGTCCTCGTCGCGTTCACCGCCGTAGTAAGAAAGGAACGTTACTTCATGGCGCGCCGAGAGATGATGAAGGATGTTGTAAGACCGGATTTTGCCTCCGGTATCGAGGGGAAGGATTTTCCCGGCTTTCACCCAAAGGATTTTCATCACACTTCAATCTTACCAGCAGATCCCCTCGTAGGAAGATTCAAGGCTGGGCCGGCGACCTTTCTCGAGATTCACAAGGTCGAGCACTTTTTGTCCGGGCCGAAGTCCAGCCTCAACCGCCTCTTTCCGGGCGTCTCGCGTGCCAATCAGCACCACTTCAGCGGCCTGCAAAACCTCATTCATATCCGAACGGAGCAGTGATCCGATATGAGGAATAACTTCCTCGATATATTGTCGATTGGCGCCGGCCAACCGGCCCAGCGCCACGTGCGGGTCCCAGATTTGAATCTGGCATCCCTCGCCGAGCAGCCGCTTGACCACCTGCACCTGGGGGCTTTCCCGAAGATCGTCGGTTCCCGCCTTGAAGCTCAATCCCAGCAGCCCGATTTTCTTCCTGCGGGTTTTCAGGACAATCTCAACCGCCCGCTCAATGTGTTCCTGATTGCTCGGCATCAGCGACTCGATGAGCGGCAGCTTTAAATCCAACTCGCGGGCGCGATAACTCAACGCGCGAACGTCCTTGGGCAGGCATGAGCCGCCAAAAGCAAAACCCGGACTCAAATAGGCGGGTGAGATATTCAGCCGCGTGTCCGAAGTGAAAATCTCCGCCATCTGCTGGGTGTCCACCCCCAGACGCTTGGCGAGCGTCCCAAGCTCGTTGGCGAAACTGACCTTCACGGCGTGAAAGGCGTTGCTGGCGTACTTCACCATCTCGGCCACCGAAATGGAGGTCTCAAAGATCCGACTGGGCGTCCATTGGTAAAGTTCTCGCACCTGTGAGAGATGCTCCGGGTTCTGGGCGCCTAAAACAGTGTAAGGAGGCTCAAAAAAATCCGCCACCGCGGTGCCTTCGCGCATAAACTCCGGGTTATAAACTACAACAAAATCTTTGCCCGGCTGCTTGCCGCTAGCCGCCTGAAGGCGCGGCAGCACAACGGATTCTGTTGTCCCAGGCAAAATGGTGCTGCGAATCACCACCCAATGACGCTCCTTCTTGGCCTTCAGAGCGTGACCAATTTCCTGGCTTACGTGCTCGATATGAGTCAAATCCAACTTGCCGTTCGGCTGGCTTGGCGTTCCGACACAGACAAATGAGATTTCTGTCTCGCGCACCGCCGCCTCAACATCCGCCGTGGCGTGGAGCCGGCAGGCCCGATGCGCCTCGGCCACCAGTTCTTCCACCTGCGCCTCGACAATCGGGCTGTGACCGGAATTGAGCGTTTCCACCTTCATCGGGTTCACATCCACCCCCACCACCCGATGCCCTTTATGGGCAAAGCAGGCTGACATCACTGAACCTACATAACCCAATCCGAAAATGCTGATTGACCGTCCCATTAAATCCATTCTTTTCTGGCGCTCCGCTCTTCAAATCCTGAAAACCCAAATAATTAACGGCAAATTCGCAGTATAGCATTAAGGAGTAACACCAACATGACCTTGTCCTTTGGCGCTGCGTTTCATAAGTTCGCTAACGTATTTTCACCCGTCCCGATGAACCGGGACACCTCTCCCCGCTTGCTGAGAGGGGGCAAGTTGAAGGTTTGTCGGAAAGGGTGACGCGAATTCACAAGTTGAAAACAAAGGGCTTCGCCTAGGCCACTGAAAATTCAATGTTAACCATCATGGTTTCAATAACTTAAGCAGCAAAATCTCAACTTACGCGAAGTTGGATTTCCAATGTAACTTATTAATGAAAAGGCACATACTGCAATGAACGGTGAGATAAAGTAGACAAATGAGGCGGTTTTTAGGTGGATAAGGAGGACCGCTTCGATGAGAGGGGAGTGTATTCACGGTTCGGACTTGCCTCGGCTCCTATTCTGCTGACTCTGCAACATACGTGAATCTGCCATACAGCCACATCGCCAGCCAGCGGCGCCCTCTCGGGGGCATACTTGGTGTTTATCGGGTTCCTGCTCCGCGGCTCAGTGATTGGGCGGACTCAGACTAGCGAGCCGGGTAAGCTCCGTGACCAGCCCTGCCTGGCCCTCATGTTCCTCAATCTGGTGTAAATATAGCCATGCTCCACGTCCACCTTCGGTGGCTGGCTCATGCTTCCAGTCCATCATCTGTTCGAGGCCGGCCATTCGCTCAGCCTGATAGGCTGCCATCGCCTGCTTATAGAATCTGGTTGCATCGGCTCGAATGTCGGCGAACCACCGTGCGGCCGATTGAATGTCTGAGCCATACTGCGTTCCGTCAGCAAACTCCGCGTAGGTCACTGTCGCTGTAGCTGACTGGAGCGGATTCCATTTCACGCCAGGCGTCCTATCCGCGCTCGCTCATATCATAAACTGGTCAGTAGCGCCGGGCGCAAGCGCCGTCGGGTTAAAGAAGTAATCTTTGCGTGCGACGACCTGGTTAGACGTCCCCCGCGCAAATTTCAAACTCCATTTGATCTCGATAGCGAGCAGGCGCGAGGTGCCAGTGTTCGCGATCTCGTATCGAATTCCCCGGCTGCCTAGAGGTGCAGGTGTCGCTTGAACATTTTCAATCTCTATCGGAGTCCCTTCGGGAACTTCTGTGTGCACGGCAACGGGCTGAAGCGTTTGGCCTTCTTGTGGGCTGCTGCGTGGAGCGGTGTACCCAACAGCCTTAGCGAGGACAATGGATAGAACTAAGGCCAGAAGAAGAGTGATATGCTTCCTTATCATCGTATAACCTCCAACACTTGGATTATGGCATATCGGCAAGGCTAGCCGCCCGAGCAATAATAGACTTGGTCGGTAATAGTCCCGTTGCACTCGAACTTACATACTGCTGGGTTCTGGCAGGTGCCATTTCCGATTTCTATGGGCATGCAATTCGGCGGATAACAGCACATATACTCCATGTCACCGTCTCCGCATCCACTGCAATTCAAGCTAATCGTGCCACACACTTGGGCGATAGATCTCTGGGGAGCTAAGAACAAAGCGCTGAAGAGAAGAACAGGTGCGATGAGGAGCCCCACGCCAATCTGGTTCTCATGGGTGTCACCTCCAAATTGGAAATTTATTGATACTAGGCTAATTTACGCAATGCGGAATGTCAAATAGATGGCTCATCTCGCAGCCGTTTCGGAAGTTTTGGTGGGAGAGGCTGCGCGAAGCCGCTGCGGAAGCCTGTCTGGTGCGGGTGCGGATGGGAGTGACCAGCGGGGTTCAATTTCAAGGCGTGAATTTCAGCGCGTGGCGACATGGGCGCGGTGCTGGCGCATGACGGGGAGCAGTTCATCGGAGCGCGTTGGGGGAAGGGGCCGGTGATTGAGGCCCTCTTCCCCCATCGCGCTCAGCCGCAGAGTTTTTCAGTAACTGTCAAACCTGACCCGAAGTGCAGTAGGGCAGCCGGGTTAACGTTGTCCAAATCAAGGACGAAAGATATGATGGAATTACGCGATGTTACGAGAAAAGACCTTGCGCGAAACAGTGGTGCGAGTCGCCGCCATGAGCCGGGATGAGCTTCGCACCCGCCTGCGGCAGGAAATTGCCAAGCGTCAGGACGCGATCAGTTTCCGCATCGGCCTGGCTTCAATTTCCAGGGAATTGCAAGCATCCAATGGCCGCGCCCGGCATCAGCCCTCAGTCGCTCTTCCTCTGCCCCCTTCACCGGGTCGGTTCTTCTTTGAAGCCCGCGACTTAAATACAATTCTGGATGTGATGCGCCAGCGATTCCCTGACGAGGTGGAACAGACCATCGAGCAGGCTAACCGAATCTGTTGTCACCAATTTGACCTCCTGGGCTTCGAGAGGCTGGATTTCGGCCAGCCCATTGACTGGCATCTGGATCCGGTGAATGGGAAGCGCGCGCCACGCAAGCCCTGGTACAAAATCCGCTATCTTCAATTTGAGGAAGTAGGCGATCACAAGGTTATTTGGGAACTGAACCGCCACCAGCACTTCGTGGCGCTCGCCAAAGCCTATCACTTCACAGCGGATGAGCGTTTTCTGAAAGAACTCCTCCACCAGTGGCGGCATTGGCATCAGGAGAATCCCTACCCTGTGGGCATCAACTGGGCCAGCAGCCTGGAGGCGGCGTTCCGCAGCCTGGCATGGATCTGGGTCGGCCATCTTCTTGCGCCCTGTCCGACCGCGCCGAAGAGCTTTCAGTATGATCTCGCCCGGGGACTCGCCCTCAATGCGCGGCATATTGAACGCTACCTTTCCGTCTATTCCTCTCCCAATACACACCTGCTGGGTGAAGCTGTTGCGCTGTTTTTTATCGGAACTCTCTTCCCGCAGCTTCGCTCAGCTCCGCGATGGCAATCGCTGGGCTGGAACCTGATTCTGGAGCAAGCTGAGAAGCAAGTGCAGGCAGACGGGATGCACTTCGAGCAGTCTATCTACTACCACGTTTACGCGCTCGATTTCTTTCTTCATACGCGCATTCTGGCCGCCCGCAACGATATCGCAATTCCGCCGGATTTTGATCAGACTCTTCAAAAAATGCTTGAACTGCTGGCGGGCCTATCTCAGGCAGGTGTGGCGCCACGTTTTGGCGATGACGACGGAGGCCGGGTTTACAATCCGCGCCGCAACCGCTCGGAGCATCTGCGGGATCCGCTCTCAACCGGGGCGGCGCTCTACCACCGAGAGGATTTGAAGGCTGCATCGGGCGGCTTTAAGGAAGAGACTCTCTGGCTTCTGGGGTCTGAGGCTGCGCAGCAATTTGATTCTCTGCCAAACGTCACCTGTTCCGCCGCTTCCATCGGTTTCCCGGCCAGCGGCTTCTACGTCCTGGCAGATTGCCAGCCGGCGCTGAGGCTTGCAGGCGCAAAGGCCCCGCCGCGTGCCCGTTATGGGAACGCCCCCTCCCGCGCGGTGACCGTCCAGCAAATGGTTCTGGACGCAGGTTCACAGGGCACGGGTAATTCAGGTCACGGGCATGCCGATGCGCTAAGCGTTCAACTTTCAATCGATGGCCAGGAATATCTGGTGGATGCGGGAACTTATCGGTATATTTCCGCCGGATCGGAGCGTGATGCCTTTCGCGGCACAGCCGCTCATAATACGCTGCAAGTGGACGGGCTCAGCCAGGCGGAGCCGATAGGGCCTTTTGCGTGGCAGTCGTTGCCGCGAGCGCAAGTGGAGCGCTGGGTAACCACGAAGGATTTTGACCTCCTTGTCGCCAATCATGATGGCTACGGTCGTCTTCCCGAGCCGGTTATGCACCGGCGCTGGATTTTCCATCTGAAGCCGTACTTCTGGCTGGTGCGCGATGTGGCCGAAGGCGTGGGCGAGCATCTGCTTGAAATTTTCTGGCATTTTGCTCCCTATCTCGTTCCATCCTATACCCCTCCAGGATTCACCATGTTCCCTGCCTCGGGCCGCGAGGGCGTTGCCGTTGAGATGCGCGGCGTTTCCATCATGGCTGCTGCAGGACACAGTTGGTCTCAAGAGGTGCGACGCAGCCGCTATTCGCCTGCTTACGGCGTCGAGCAGCCGGCGCCCATGGTTTATTTTGCAACTTGCAGCGCGCTGCCCGCTGAGTTGGCCGTGATCATCCAGACCGTCGAAGGCGCTGCCACGCAATCTGGACGTTTTGCTCAACTGCAAGAGACGGACTTCGGGGTAAAGGGCTACCATTATGAAAGCGCGGTGGGTGAACATTTCTTCGTGTTTTCGGAAAATGGCGGCTCCTGGGAGCTGTCGCCCTGGAGGAGCGATGCGCGATTTCTCTATCTTGGAACGGAAAAAATCAAAAGCAGATTGCATGTTGCGATCTGCGGCGGAAGCTTTCTGGAAATTAACGGGCGACCCGTGATGACCAGCGATCGCTGGATAGAATACTGTGAGTTGACCCTGCGCGGCTCGGTTCAGGAGGTTGCTTGCTCAGACCCTGAAGCTGTGGTGGAGTGCAAGAGCGAAAATTTGCGCTGGTCTTATTGATGACTGCAAATTACAGCGTCAGCCTTTGCTGTAGCGCCGGTGTCCCCACCGGCGATTTTTCAGCGCCGCGGACAACGCCGCTACCGAGCATGTTGTCACGGTAATTTGCAGGCCTCATGAATCATCCTACAGAATCTATGTGCGGAATTTGCGGCGTATTCAATTTTGATCGTTCCCAACCGGTGGATCGCGATGTGCTTGAAGCGATGAATGCCCGCATTGTGCATCGAGGCCCGGACGATGCCGGATTTTATATCGCTGAAAACGTTGGTCTGGCGATGCGCCGCTTGAGCATTATTGACCTTGCCGCCGGCCATCAGCCCATGTGCAATGAAGACGGCACGGTATGGATCGTTTTCAACGGCGAGATTTACAATCACCAGGAATTGCGACCCCACCTTGAATCTCGCGGTCACCGCTATCGAACCCGCAGCGACACCGAAACCATTCTTCACCTCTATGAAGAGTATGGCCGCGAGTGTGTCCAGCATCTGCGAGGCATGTTTGCCTTTGCCATATGGGATGCGCGCTCGCGGCGTCTCTTCTGCGCCCGCGACCGGTTGGGCATCAAGCCGTTTTACTACCATCTCAGCCCGGAGCGGTTTCTCTTCGGCTCGGAAATCAAGGCCCTGCTGGCGCATCCGTCTTTGAAGGCCGAATTTAATCGCTCCGTTCTGCCGGAATACTTGGCCTTCGGCTACATTGCCGGCGAGGAGACGTTCTTCCGCGGCGTTCGCAAGCTCATGCCCGGTCATACGCTGGAGCTGGATGAAATCGGGCAGGCTCACATTGAGCGCTACTGGGACCTGTCGATTCCTCCCGACGAAGATCACAAGCCGCGCAGATACTACGTTGAAAACTATCGCCAGATGCTGGAACAGGCGGTTTCCAGTCACCTGATGAGCGATGTGCCGCTCGGGGTTTTTCTGAGCGGGGGGCTGGATTCGAGCGTGGTCGCCGCGCTCACCACCAAACTGCGGCGCTCTCCCATCGAAACTTTTTCGGTGGGCTACGCTGAGGCGGCTTATAGCGAGCTTCCTTTTGCCCAGGCCGTGGCCGACCATCTCGGTTCCGTGCACCACGAGGTGCGCGTCGCCTGGAAGGATTTCATGGAAGCGCTGCCCAGGCTCATCTGGCATGAGGATGAGCCGATCGTCTGGCCTTCCAGCGTGTCGCTTTATTTCGTCGCCCGGCTGGCGCGGGAGCGGGTGACGGTGGTGCTGACGGGCGAGGGAAGCGATGAAACGCTCGCAGGATACACGCGATACGCCTGGACATTATGGAATGCGCGACTTGACCGCATCTATCGCGGTCTTATGCCGGCGGGGATGCGCGGCTTCGTCCGCCATCGTCTTGATGAGGCTCCGTGGATGCCGCTGGCCTTCCAGCGGCGGCTGCGGCACACGTTTTTGACTCGCGACGGCGCCTCCTGGCCTTCATTCTACTTTGATAATTTCTACTCGGCGTTTACCGAACAGGCGCAGCAGGAATTGTTGGCGGATGGTCTGGGGCTTGCGCCCAGCGCGGCTTATCGCAATTCACTGGCTTATTGGGAGCGATCCTCGGGCGATCTGCTCCATCGCCTGCTTTATACGGATATTAAAACCTATCTTGTCGAGCTGCTCATGAAACAAGACAACATGAGTATGGCCGCTTCCATCGAGAGCCGAGTGCCGTTCCTCGATCACGTTCTGGTGGAATTTACAGCGAGTATTCCCGCTTCCTATTCCACGCGCAAGCTGGCTGGGAAATTTATTCTCAAAGAGGCTGCCAAGGGGCTGCTGCCGCAGTCCATTATTTACCGCAAAAAGATGGGATTCCCCACGCCGCTGCGCGGGTGGCTGGCGGGATCGCAACTGGAGGCCGTTGAAAAGCTGTTGCTGGAGCCGCGAAGCCTCGAATGGGGACTCTTCAAGCCTGAGGCGCTGCGCAAACTGCTGGCCGAACACCGCGCCGGGGCGCGCGACCATTACGAGCGCATCTGGCGATTGATGAATCTCGAAATCTGGCGACGCGTTTTCATCGATCGAGACCCGGCTTACGCGCCCGTGGCCTGACCTCCCAGCTACAACGCTCATTCCGAAGCGCCGCAAAAAACCAGTGATGATTGACGTGCGGTTCGTGATGAGCAAAATCAATCCAGAAGTCCGGGTTGCTTTTGCTCGCCACTCGTCACTTTTCACTCATCACTGCTGTCGAGATTCCTCGCGGAGTTTGAAACACAGAGATTCTTCCGCCTCGTTGCACTCGGCGTCAGAATGACAGGCTAAGTTCCGTTGTAGGGTGCGGCGGGCAACAACCTGCCCGCCGCGTGTTGGGGACTATTTTTTCTTGGGTGGAACCACTGCGTCTTTAAAAGACTTTGCCAGTCGAAACTTGACGACTGTTTTGGCGGGAATCTTGATGGCTTCGCCCGTTTGAGGGTTACGCCCCATGCGCGCCTTGCGGTTGGCTTTCACCGCCTTACCGAGCCCAGGAACGACAAACTGCCCGCCGCTCTTGCACTCTTTGGTAGCCAGATTCACCATTTCTTCCAGAATGCTGTTGACTATCTTTTTCTGGACACCCGCTTTCTCTGCCAGGTGCGCCACCACCTGAGACTTCGTCATCACCTTCGCCATTGAAGCTCCTCTCTTGAAGTTAAGATTTGTGAGACCATCACATCACGATTAG
>Ga0070737_10001170_pt1 | contig 40137 bp, 40 predicted proteins | sample Coa_R1_10_FD_66438 | JGI IMG/M metagenome (GOLD analysis project Ga0070737, IMG submission 66438) | Surface soil microbial communities from Centralia Pennsylvania, which are recovering from an underground coalmine fire - Coalmine... | ecosystem: Environmental > Terrestrial > Soil > Unclassified... | reverse complement strand
GGGCCCCTGGCTGACATCCGTCATCGCTTGGCCGGGGCGCCCCAGGGCAGCTGGCCGATGAGCTGAATCCGCCGCCGCCCGCCAGCCGGAGCCTATCGGTTACGGCGGCAGCCCGCCCCCCGGCGAATTCGGTGGGGCCGGCAATAGGGCGGCGGGCTCGGGGGATTGGGCGTAGAAAAAGCCCGCGTCCAGGAGGGGACCACGGGCACCGGTGCCTGGGGCCGGGCCAGGCGTCAGCGCTTCGGCTCGCGTGGCTCCTTCGACTCGCCGCTCTTGCCAAGGTCGTCGATGTCCAGGCTCTCGATGAACTGCTTGAAGACGCTGAGCTTCTCCTCGTCGACCGGGGCGGACTCCTCCTTGGTGACCGCAGGCTCGCTCTCGGCCTCCTCGCTCTCGAACACAATGCCCGCCTGGTCGAGCACCGACTCCTCGACGTAGATCGGCACCTTGGCGCGGATGGCCAATGCGATCGCGTCGCTGGGCCGCGAGTCGATTTCCAGATGCTGCCCGCCGTGGTCGAGGATCAGCCGGGCGTAGAAGGTCTCGTCGGCCAGATCGTTGATCACGATCTGGGTGAGCCGCGCGCCGAGCGTCTGCATGACCCGCCCGAGCAGGTCGTGTGTCAGCGGGCGGCTGACGGGCACGTTCTGCATCGGGATGGCGATGGCGTCGGCCTCGAAGTGCCCGATCCAGATGGGCAGAAAGCGCGGTCCGGTCTTCTCCTTGAGCATCACCACGCGCTTGTAATTCTGCATGTTGACGCGGATGCTCTCGACGTAAACCTCGATCACCGCCAGTCTCCTTCGCCCATCACCACGGCAGTGCGATGAGCCGACCCGCCCCGACGGCCCGTCGCAGCCCCGCGCCGAGTCTCCGCCCTGCGGGCCGCCCCCGCGTCTAGGAGCTATTCTACACTCCCGCCCTGAAGGCGGGCAAAGCGCCGGCCGCTTGGTAGCCCCCAGCCCGGGCCCGGCGCGCGAAGCATGCCCACCCTGCGCCGGGCGGCGTGCCCAAGGTTCAGACCGGCCGCGCGAGCCGGCCCGCCGCATTCCTGGCCTCTCCACCCAAGGCAAAACCGCCGCGATTCGATAGGGTAGTAGTGGAACGTGCGGTGGCCGGCTCGCCCGGCGCCGACCGGAGGAACTTGGCATGCCAGCGATCCTCGATCCCGCTCCAGCCACCGACTGCCCTGGCGCGGCCCCCACGGGGCAGGACGGCCGCGCCGGGAGCCCACTATCGCTGCCCGCGCGCCCCGGCCCCTCGCCCGCCCTGGCGGCCACCCGGGGTCTCGCCTGGCGACTCGCGGTCGCGGCCCTCGGCGCACTGCTCGGTGTGCAGGTACCCATCCCATGGGGCGGGCTGCTGGGCGCGCTGCTCGCGGCGCTGCTCGCCGAACTCGTCTTGCGTCCCCAGCTCGGTACCTGCTCCTGGAGGCGGTTGCTCGCGCGTGGGGCTTTCGGCTGCGTCGTTGGGCTCTCGCTAGTGCCCGCGCTGGCCAACCCAGCGCTATTGCCCTATGCCCTGTGGCCGACCGGCGCGCTGCTAGTCTGCTGGTTCGGCGGGGCTGCCCTCATCGCTCGCGTCGGCCGCTTGGACCTACTCACCGCGCTAGCCATGCCCACCGCCCTGGGCGGGCAGGGCCGCCGGCGATGGCTGGTCCTTGCCCTCCAGCAAGCCCGGAGCCTCGCCCTGCTACTGCTCGCCGCCTGGCTGGCCCAGTAGTCAGTCGCCGCCAGCACCGCCCCCGCTTGACCGGCGCGACGGCGGCTGGCTACACTGGGGGCCCGTGCACCTCTCGGGCCGCCGCGGAAACAGCCACGAGCGCGGCATCAGGTCGTGGCCTCGGGCCGCTACCACGCTGCAGGCCCGCGGGCATGCGCACCCACCGCCAAGGCCGGAAGGGAGTAAGTCATGCGGTTGCAAGGACGAGTGGCGATCGTCACGGGCGGCGGGCACGGCATCGGCCGCGCCTACGTGCTCGGTCTGGCGCGCGAGGGCGCGCGGGTAGCTATCGCCGAGCTCGACGCCGCCGCCGCCGAGCGGGTCGCCAACGAAGTCGCCGCCGCGGGCGGGGAGGCGCTGGCTATCCCTACCGACGTGTCCGACGAGGCCTCGACCCGCAACATGGCGCGGGTCACCGCCGAACGGTTCGGCGGCATCGACATCCTGGTAAACAACGCCTCCATCTTCGCCACCATCCCCATGTCGCGCGTGGGCTTCGAGCAGATCTCCGTCGAGGAGTGGGACCGCCTCATGGCGGTGAACCTCAAGGGGCCGTGGCTATGCGCGCGGGCGGTGGTGCCGTACATGCGCCAGCGCGGCAAGGGCAAGATCATCAACATCGCCTCGGGCACCGTGCTAGATGGGGGCGGCGGCACGCGGGCGCACTACGTGGCCTCCAAGGCCGGGGTGGTCGGGCTCACGCGCACGTTGGCCTGCGAGCTGGGCAAGGACAACATCTGCGTGAACACCCTCGCCCCGGGCTCGACCCTCAGCGAGGAGAACCCCACCGAGGACATCCTGCGCTTCCGGCAGGCGGCGGCCGCCACCCGGGTGCTCAAGCGCGTGCAGCGACCGGAGGATCTGGTCGGCACGGTGTTGTTCCTCGCCTCCGACGACAGCGACTTCATGACCGGCCAGATGATCGTCTGCGACGGCGGCGACAACCTCTACTAACAGGCGAGGAGTCGCGCATGGTAGCTACCACGTTCCGCGCCGAGATGGCGGAGATGGTCAACCGCCGCCACTGCATCCGCCACCCGCTCACCGAGGCCTGGGCCCGCGGCGAGCTGAGCCGCGAGCAGCTCGCGCGCTGGGCCGTCGAGCACTACCACTACACCAAAGATCTCTACTTCTTCTACGGCCGCATCATCGCCAACTGCCCCGTGCCCGCGGGCCGTGCGATGGAGCTGGACAACCTGGCGGACGAGGAGAACCCCGACGACGTTCACAACCAGCAGCTGCTGGACTTCATCGCCGCGTGCGGCTTCGATCCCGCGCATGCCGTGCAGGCCGATCCGCTCCCCACGACCAAGGCACTGCGCGACTGGCTAACCCTCCTCTGCGAGAAGCGCACCTGGCAGGAAGCCGTCGCCGGGCTACATATAGGCATGGAGTCGCAGTTCACTACGATCTGCGCGCGGGTGGCGCCCGTGCTGCGCGACCACTACGGGTTCCGCGAGCACGAGCGCCGCTTCTTCGACACGCACATCGGCGCCGACGAGGAGCACGGCCGCCGCGCCTACGACGTGGTGGAGCGCTACACCCCGCCCGAGCTGCGCCCGCGGGTCCTCCAGGCGATCTGGGAGGGGACCGAGAAGCGCTGGGGCTACTTCGACGGCGTCTATCTCAAGTACGTGCGGGGGTACAGCCTCGGCCACCAGCCCGACTATCCGCTCAAGCCCCGCAGTTCGTGACCCGTGTACCGCACCGTCCCACGGCCGCCGTAACCAGCAGGCCCGCCGCGGGCGCGCCGGGGGATTGCCCAGGGCTAGCGACACCCGATGCTAGGCGCGCGCCGCTGCGGGCAACGCCGCGGGCGCTGGGACCTGCACGGGCGCGGGCCCGGCCGGCAGCCAGAAGCGGAAGGTGGCGCCCTCGCCCGGCGCGCTCTCGGCCCAGATCCGGCCGCCGTGCGCCTCGACGTAGCCGCGGGCGATCGCCAACCCCAGCCCCGAGCCGCCGCTGCGCCGCGAGCGCGACGGATCCGCGCGGTAGAAACGCTCGAAGATATGCGGCAGGTCCGCGGGGGCGATGCCCGGCCCGGTGTCGCGCACGGCGAAACAGACGCCCATCACCTCGGCGGTCGCCGGGCCCCCCGTGCGCTTGCGGTCCGCGCGCGGCGCCTCGGCCGGCGCGGCCGTGGCCGACACGGTCACCGTGCCCCCCGGCGGGGTGTAGCGCAGGGCGTTGTCGAGCAGGTTAGCGAGTACCTGCGTCACACGCTGCTCGTCGGCCAGCACCAACGGCAGCGCGTCCTCGACCTGCCCGCGCAGCTCTACCCCCCGCGCCGCGGCGCGGGCCGACGCCGCTGCCACCGCCCGCCGCACCAGCGCCGCCGGCTCCAGCGGCTCGCGCTCCAGCCGCAGCGCCCCGACATCGGCCAGCGACAGCTCGCGGAGGTCGGCCACTAGCTTGGCGAGCAGGCGCGTCTCGTCGCGGATCGACTCCAACCGCTCGCGGTCGGCCGGGTATACGCCGTCGAGCATGGCGTCGACGGTGCCCTCGATCACGGTGAGCGGCGTGCGCAGCTCGTGGGCCACGTCGGCCACCAGGTTGCGACGCGCCGTCTCGGCACGCTCCAGGCTGGCCGCCATGTCGTTGAACGCCACCGCCAGCTCGGCCACCTCGTCGTGGCCGCGCACCGGCACGCGCTGGCGCAGGTTGCCGGCCGCCAGCGCCCGCGCGCCCGCCGCCAGCTCGCGCAGCGGCTGCGCTAACTGACGGGCCAGCAGCAAGCTCAGCAGCGCGGCCAGGGCGGCAGCGGCCAGGGCCGACACCAGCAGCGCGCGGCCCACGCGCTCCATGAAGCTGGCCTCGGGGGAGATGGTCGTGGGCGGCGGGCGCAGGATCTCCGGGCCCAGCACCACCTGGCGCGGTGGCGCGTGACGCGCCTCCCGCTCCGCCCCCTCGCCGCGCCCCCCTATGCCCGCGGTGGCCCGCGAGTCGGTGGGCTCCGCGGCCGCGCGCGGCCCAGGCTCCTTGCCCTCTACCAACGCGCGCAGCACCGGCCCCTTGGCGCTCCCCTCCACAACAACCGTGCGGGGGCCGCGCCAGGAGGACGGCATGGCCAGCGCCGCGTACAGCGTACCCACTACCTGGCCATCACTAACCAGCGGCACGCCCGGCCCCAGGCCGAGCGCGCTGGCCGGTTGGCCCCGTGCCTCCTCCTCGCTGTCGGCAATCACCCGCCCCGCGGGATCCGCCAGCACCAGCCGGTCCTGCGGGCGCGCCAGTGAGGGCAACACGGCCTCGATCCCCGCCCAGTCACCGCGCCGGCGATAGTACTCCTGCAGGGTGGCGAGCACCCGGTCGAGGTAGCCGTATCGTCCACGCTCGACATAAGTCTGAAAGGCATCGCTCGTCTCGCGGCTCGCCAGCAGCGCGACCCCGCCCGTGCTCACCACGATCACGGCCAAGAACGCCAGGGCCAGGCGCATCCCCAGGCTACGCACGGGCGGCCTCCTCGCTCGCGGCGGGCGCCGCGCGCTCCTCATCGTCGGCCAGCTTGTAGCCGACGCCGTACACGGTGACCACGTAGCGGGGCTGGCGCGGGTTCGGCTCCAGCTTGGCCCGCAGGTTCTTGATATGGCTATCGATCGCGCGCTCGTAGCCCTCGAACGCCGTCCCGGGCAGGCGGTCGAGCAGCTGCAGCCGCGTCCACACCCGCCCCGGCCGCTCGGCCAACGCCTGCAGCAGGGCGAATTCACTGGGGGTGAGCGGCACGAGCTGGCCGGCGCGGCGCACCTCGTGCCGCTCGACATCGATCTCCAGGTCGGCGTGGCGGAGCACAGGCGGGCAGTTGGCGGGCGCGGCCGTGCGCCGCAGCACCGCGCGGACGCGCGCCACCAACTCCTTGGGATCGAACGGCTTGGCCACGTAGTCGTCGGCGCCCAGCTCCAGCCCGACGATCTTGTCGGTGGTGTCGTCGCGGGCGGTGAGCATAATGATGGCCGGGCCAGGCGAGCCCGCCCGCAGCGCCCGGCAGACATCCCAGCCTGACAGCTCGGGCAGCATCAGGTCGAGTACCACCAGCGCGGGCCGCTCGCGCCGGGCCAGCTCCAGCGCCGTGGCCCCATCGGCGGCGACCAGTACGTGGTAGCCTTCCCGGGCGAGGTAAGCTCGCACGATGTCGACGATCTTCGGCTCGTCGTCCACCACCAGGATCGTCGCGCCCCGCGCCATGCGCTCCGCCCTTGCCACTCCTCGCTTCTATCGTACTCCGCGCAGCCCCCACTCCGCAGCCAGCGTGGCTACTGGCCAGCGGGCGGGTTGCCTCCCCGGGGGCCCCGCGGGCCCGCCGGTGGCTGGGGCGGGCGTTCGCGGGAAGCGGGCGGGTGCGGCGTACGGGTGATCCAGTTGGGCGCGAACGCCTGCACCACGCCCAGCAGGGCATCGGCCTGCTGCTGAGTCAGCCGGCCCGCCGCGACCGCCGCGTTGAGCCGCTCGCGGGCTACGTCGGTGATAGCGGTCAGCAAGGCGCTCTGATCGATGCCCTGGGCCGCCGCGATGTCGGCCAGGCTCCGCCCGCCGCGCAGCTCCGTGCGCAACTGGTCGCCACTTAGCCCCAGCCGCCCGGCCAGACTATCCAGCGCTTCCTGCCCGCGCAGGGCGCCCGGCCCTGGCGGCCCCAGGTGCCGCCCCGGCGCACGGGGGGCGCGGCCCTGCGGCGGCGTGGCAGTGAGCCACTGGTCGAGCCGCTGCTCGATCTGGGCGAACCGCGCGTCGGCCTGCTGCTGGGTCAGTCGGCCGGCCGCCACCGCCGCGTCGAGCCGCTCGCGGAGCCGCGCCGTGATGGCCTGTTTCACCGTCGCCATGTCCACGCCGCGCGCCGCCGCGATCTCGGCGACGCTGTGGCCCGCGCGCAGCTCCGTGCGCAACTCCGCAGGCGTCATGCCCAGCGCCGAGCTGACCGTGTCCAGCCAGCCCGGCGCGGCGCCGCGCCGGCTCTGCTCCGTAGGCGGGTTGGCAGGGGGAGAAGTGCCTTGCGCCCAGGTAGGCGCCGCGACGATCGCCGCGCCCAGCGCGACCGCCAGCGCCATCCCGCTCATGCTTGCTATCCAGCGCCGTTGCATCGTGTCCTCCCGGAGGCCCTCGCATCGCCTCCCTCTATGCAACACGATACCGCGCGGACGCGCTGGGAGTAGCGAACGGCGCGTGCAGAGTTCGTGGAGATGTGATGGAGGCACGCCTCACGAGGCGCGCGAGAGATCGGCGGCCGCCGGCTCTTCCCCCGGCAGGCCAGGCGGTAGCTCCCAGAGCAGCCGCTCGGCCTCGACCACGGCCCGCTGTAGAGTCTCGGCGCACACGGGGTCGTCGCAGTGGACCGCAGTGGCGTGCGTGTCTAGGAAATCGCGTACGATCAACGTCAGGCGGGTCAGGGCGATGTGCAACGCCGCCGCCGCGCGGAAGCGCGCCAGATCGCTGGCGGTGCCGGCGAGCTGCTGGACGCGGAACAGCGGCCGCAGCTCCTGGTCGTGGGCCAGCCAGGTAGTCGCGCCCTCGGCCTCCCACTGCCAGCGGCCCCGCGTGTAGGGCACCGCGGGCGACCGCAGCCAGCGATAATCGTTCGGAACGTACTCGCTCTCGCTCACGCCCACTCCTCGCTCACCAGGTTAGCGAGCCTGGACTCACGGCTCACTGGTGATTCCGCAGCAGCGCAGCGGGTGCGACAGCCCGCTGCCTAGCGGGGGGCTGCGGTGGTCAGGGGCTCGCGGCGCACCACCGCGTCCGGGTGGGGCAGGATGGCGAGCACGCGCAAGTAGCCCGCGCTGGTGTTGCAGTAGCCGTGCCAGGTGTAGGGCGGGATGATCAGGCTCATGTCGGGGCCGATCCGGTACGTCTCGTCGCCGATCGTGGCCTCCCCCTCGCCCTCGAGGACCACGATGACCTCCTCGTAGGGGTGCCAGTGGCGGGCCACGACCTCGCCGGGCTCGTGGTCGATCCGCCACACCGACTGCTGCGTGGCGCCCACCTCGGCGGTCGCGACCTTGCGGATCGATAGCCGTCCCGACTGCGACGGCACGCGCGGGCGCGCGGCATGGTCGATCACCATCGCAGCTCTCCTTCCAGCAGCTCGCGGGCTTCCCGCGGGTAGTGTAGCCGAGTGCTCACGCCTCCGCGCGTCCCAGGGCCCGCCGGCACGCGACTACCATGCGGCTGGCGCCCAGCACGCCGAGATACACGGCGAGCAGCAGCGCCGGCAACAACACGAATAGCGCCGGCAAGCCGACCTGCTCGGCCAGCAGGCCGCCGGCCAACGGTCCCAGAATGTTGCCGGCGTCGGTGGCGAAGTTATACATCCCGGCGGCCAGTCCGCGCTGGCGCGGGTCGTCGCCACCGTACTCCACCGCGGCGGCCATGCTGCCGACCAACGCGCCGGAGCGCAGCCCCCCGAGCACGATGTGCAGCCCCAGCAGCGGCCAGAAGCTGGTGAACAGGGGCACCAGCGCCGTCAGGCTGGCCGAGGCGACCAGCGCTCCCGTAGCGATGCGGCTGTAGGGGACCCGCCGGCCGGTCTGCCCCACGAACGGGCGGGTGAGCATGCTGGCGCTGCTGTACGCGCCGCGCTGCACGCCCAACACGCTGAGGCTGAGCCCCACGTTGAGTCCGTACAGCGGGTAGAACACCCACATCACTTGGAACAGCGCGTTGACCGTGAACGCCTGCAGTGCAGGAATGAGCAGTGGCAGGCTGGCCAGCATCCGGAGATCGCGTGGCGCGAACGCCAGCGCTGGCCGCGCCCGGGGAGCCGACAGCGGGGGCGGGCGCGCCGCCCACTGCCGCAGCAAGGGCAGCACGCCGAGCACCACGGCTGCTGCTAGCTGGAACGTTGCCCCGTAGCCTAGCGTGTCGACCAACACGCCGGTGCCGTAGTTGCCTACCGAATAGGCCGCCGCCATCCAGAACAGGTACCAGCCCGTGACCGCGCCCCGCTGCTCCGGCCGCTCGATGGCGCTCATGAGCAGGGTCATGTTCACCGTGGTGACCACCCCATAGGCGATGCCACCGACGACGCGCAAGGCGAACAGCGCGCCGTAGCCATCCGCCAGCGCGTAGGCCGCGGTGCTGGCCCCTTGGACTAGCGCGCCCACCGCGATGGCCCGCGGCGCACTGGCGCCGTGGAACAGCGCGCCGGTCGGCAGCCGCGAGAGCAGGCTGGCCACCGCGAACACCGACATCAGCCCTCCGATGGCCGCCACCTCGTAGCCCTGCTCGCGAGCGAACGGCGGGAACACCGAGTTGGCCGCCATGTAGCTCAGCGAGCTGAAGAACGCTACCAGGTACATCTGGCGGACCGGGGTAAGGCGCACTCCACGATGGGGGAGCATGCGCGCCTCCATGCCAGCCCTCCTGTGGGCGAGGCCTGCCGCAGCCCCCGCCACCAACGGGCACGGAAGCGCGGCAGGCCGCGAAGCGGTCGCGCCCGAATGGTATCCTAACGAGCACGTGGGGGGACACGCGGGGGGAGGAGCCACAGGAGTGGGGGTGGAAGCCACAGGAGCGCTGAACCGGCTCGGTGCGCTGCCGTTCCTGCTGGCCTTCGCCGTGCTGCTGTTGGTCCACACCGCCGAGGGCATCTCGCAAGCGATCCTCAGCCCCTACCTGCAAACCGCTGGCTACTCGCTCGCCGACATTGGGCTCCTGGTCGGCCTGGCCCCCGCGATCAGCCTGGTGTCGCGCCTCCCCGTGGCGCTGGTGTATCGCGGCGCGCGGGCGCGCTGGCTGCTGGCCGGCGCCGCCGCCACGTTAGCGGCCAGCTATCTGCTGTATCTCCTCCCGGCCGCCGTTCCGCTCGCGCGGCTCCTACACGGCGCCAGTTTCGGCGCGGCGACCACGGTCAACTTCGCCCACTTCCTCGGGCTGGCCGCAGCCGCGCCTGCCCTGCGGACCCGGGCCATCGCCTACTTCACGGCGTTGATGGCCGGCGGGTTCAGCGGCGGCGCGCTATTGGGCGGCGTCGCGGCCGACTGGTGGGACTACCCTGCCGCACTGGCACTCGGCGCGGGCTGCAACCTGGTAGCCGGCGGGCTGGCGCTGGGGTTTGCACGGCCGCCCGCCCTCGCCCCAGGCGGAGCCCACCGCGACGCCGACCGCGCGGCGTGGCAGCGCCTGCTGAGCCGGCCCGCGCTGGAGGCGGCGCTGCTCGCCTGCGTGCTCAACGCGCTCTCCTACCTCCATGGCACGCTGCTGCCGCTATACGCGCTGGGCGTTGGCCTCAGCCTCGCCGCGGTGGGGAGCATCCGGGCAGCGCATGCCCTGGCCAACGCCGTCACGCGCCCGCTGCTGGCCGGCCCCGTGGGGCGGCTGGGCCCGCGGCGGCTCGGCCTACTCGGGCTGGGCGGCGTGGCCCTCTGCGTCGCCCTCACGCCCAGCTTTACCTCTTTCACGGCGCTCGCCCTGCTCGCGCTGCCGATGGGGCTAGCCCGGGCGGCGGCGTTCCTGGTGGCCTCGATCGCCGCCGCCGAGAGCACCGAGCGCCATGGCGTGCCACGGGGCATGGCCTCGGGGTTGTTGAACGTGGGGCTGGATCTCGGCGCCGTGCTGGGCCCAGCCGTGGGGGGCGCGGTGGCCGCCGCCCTGGGCATCGAGCCCGCATTGCGGCTGCTGCCCCCGGCCCTGTTCGTCGGCTACCTGCTGCTGGCGAGTGCTCCGCCCGGCTGGCGCGCCGCGCCCCAGTAGCCGTGGCCCGCCGGGGCGCGACTACGGCCGTGCCGGCACAGCCGTATGCTACTGGCTGGGGAAACGCGCATGTACGACCTCGCGCGCATGCTGGTCGCCTTTTTCGCGATCATCGACCCGATCGGCAACGTGCTGATCTTCTACCTACTGACCCAGGGGCTGAGTCCGCGGCAACGCGCGGCGGTCGCCACAGTGGCCGTGACCGCGGCCGGGGCGCTCCTGGCTGCCTTCGCAGTGGGGGGCCGCGAGCTGCTGGTGTTCTTGGGGATCTCGCCCGCCAGCTTCCGCGTCGCGGCGGGCCTGCTGCTGTTGCTGCCCGCCTACCGCCTGGTGGCGGCGGGCCAGCCGCTGGAGTGGACCGGGGAGAAGGCCGACGACCCGTTCCAGGTCGCCCTGGTACCGCTCGCGGTGCCGCTGATCGCCGGCCCGGGGGCGCTGGCGACCGCCATCTCGTATCGCGAGACACGCGGGTTGGGCAGCACCGTGCTGGCCATGGCGCTGGTGCTACTGCTGTCGCTAGGCTGCTTCCTGGCCGCCGACTGGCTGTTCCGACGGCTAGGCGTGGCGCAGCTGCGGCTGCTGTCGCGGCTGGTGGGCGTGCTGCTGTTCGCCATCGCCGTCGAGTTCGTGCTCGATGGGCTGCGGGTGTTCTTCGGACTGGGCGGTCCGCTGGGCTAAGCGCGGCGGCGCCGGCCGGAGGCGCTCGGCCGGCGCCGCCGCGCGGCGGTTACTCCTCGACCGCCACCGCGGCTTTGCCCGCGGGCGCCTCGTCGAGGAGGAACTGGCCGCTCTTGCGCACCTCCTCCTCGATCAGCGTCCAGATCTCGTCGAGCAGCTTGAGGAACTGCGGCTCGCGCTTCACGTGCAGCGTGCGCGGGCGAGGGATGTCGATATCGAAGATCGCCTTGATGCGCCCTGGCCGCGCGGTCATCACCACCACGCGATCGGCCAGGAAGATCGCCTCGTCGATCTGGTGCGTGATGAACAGCACCGTCTTGTTAGTCTGGCTCCAGACCTTGAGCAGCTCCTGCTGCATGAACTCGCGTGTCTGCGCGTCGAGCGCGGCGAACGGCTCGTCCATGAGCAAGATCTCGGGGTCGGCGGCCAGCGCACGGGCGAGGTTGGCGCGCTGCTGCATACCGCCCGACAACTCGTGGGGGTACGCCTCCTCGAACCCCTCCAGCCCGACCAGCGAGATGAACCGCTGCACCCGCTCGCGCGCCTCTTTGTTGCGCTGGCCGCGCAGCTCCAGCGGGTAGGCGACGTTGCGACGCACGGTGCGCCAGGGGAGCAGCGAGGCCTGCTGGAACACCATGGCCCGGTCGGGCCCCGGCTTGGTGATCAGCTTGCCGTCGAGGCGGATCTCGCCCCCGTTGATCGGCAGCAAGCCATCGACGGCGTTCAGGAACGTGGTCTTGCCGCAGCCCGACGGCCCGCAGATGGCGAGAAACTCACCCTCGTAGATCTGCAGGTCGAGGTTATCCACCGCGAGGACGCGACGCCCGGTCCGCGGCGTATAGTACTCGATGACGACGCCCTTGGCGTCGAGCTTGACCTTGCCTCCTTTGGCCACGTTAGCGCTCCTCCTGCGGCTGCCCCAGCTGACGCAGCCGGAAGCGCTGCGTCTTGCCAGTGGCGGTCTTGGGTAGCTCGCTCACGAACTCGATCCAACGCGGGTACTTGAACGGGGCGATACGCGTCTTGACGAACTCTTTGAGCGCGTCGGCCAGCGCGGGCGACGGTTCATGCCCGGGCCGCAGGACCACGAACGCGCGCGGCTTGGTCAACCCGTCGGCATCGGTGGCCCCCACCACCGCGGCTTCCAGTACTGCCGGATGCTCGACCAGCGTGTTCTCGATCTCGACGGGCGAGACCCACTGGCCGCCGACCTTGAGCATATCGTCGCTGCGCCCGGCGTACCAGTAATAGCCGTCTTCATCGAGCCAGTACTTGTCGCCCGTGCGGATCCACTCGCCGAGGATCGTCTGGCGCGTGCGGTCGGCCTTGTTCCAATAGAACGCGCAGGTGCTCTGCCCCTTGATCAGCAGGTTGCCCACCTCGCGCACCGGCACCGGCCGCCCGTCCTCGTCCAGCAGCTGCGCCTGGTAGCCAGGCACGAGCTGCCCGCTGGAGCCGGGCCGCACCGCACCGGGCCGGTTGGAGATGAAGATGTGCAGGATCTCCGTGCTACCGATGCCGTCGAGGATCTCCACCCCGAACCGCTCGCGCCAGCGCTCGTAGATCGAGGGCGGCAGCGCCTCGCCCGCGGACACGGCGTGGCGCACCGAGCTGAAGTCGGGCGGCGGATCGACACTCTCGGCCGCCGCCAGGCACTGCGCGTAGCTGGTGGGTACCGAGAAGAACAGCGTCGGCCGGTAGCGCCGCACCACCTCGAAGATCGCCGCCGGCTCCGGCCGGCCTGGATACAGGATCGTCGTGGCGCCGACGGCGAACGGGAAGTACAGCGCGTTGCCCAGCCCGTAGGCGAAGAACAGCTTCGCCACCGAGAACGTGCGGTCGTTCTCGGTGATGCCCAGGATCCCGCGCGCGTAGTACTCGACGCAGTACACCATGTCGCGGTGCAGGTGCACGGCGCCCTTGGGAAACCCCGTGGTGCCCGATGAGTACAGCCAAAACGCCATATCGTCCTTGCTGGTCGGCTCGGCCTCGAGCTCGGGCGACGAGGTGGCCAGCAGGGTCCAGAACGAGCTGATGCCCTCGCGCGGCGCCCCCTGGCTGGCCGCGGGCGCGCTCTCTACCACGATGATGTGGCGCAGGTAGCGCAGCTGCTCGCGCGGCAGCTGGGCCACGACCGGCAGCAGCGGCTCGCTGACCACCAACACCACCGCCCGCGAGTCTTTCAGCAAGTAGAGGTAGTCGTCGGGCCGCAAGTTCGTGTTCGTGGGGATCGGCACCGCGCCGATCTTCATCGCGCCCAGGAACGTGTACACGAACTCCGGGCTGTCCAGCAGCAGCATGAGCACGCGTTGCTCGATCTGCACGCCCAGCCGCCGCAGCGCGTTGCCCACGCGGTTGACGTTCTCGGCCACCTGCGCATAGCTGATCGGCTGCCCCTCGTACAGGATGGCCGGCCGCGCCCCCCGGCCCTCCGCCAGGTGGCGGTCGACCAGCCAGGCCGCGGCGTTGAACTGGTCTGGAACCTCGATCGCGGTGTGCTCCATCATAGACCCGCCAGCCCCCGCTGTCCGGGGCTCCGCGCGGCAGGCGCGCCCCTCGGTCGGTAGTGTGGCTCAGTTTACCATTTGCCGCGCTACGCTGCCGCCCCGCCGCCCGCCAGCCCGCAGCAGACAACACGCCGCGGCGTGTGCTACCCTTGGGCCATCAACCACCAGTTCTCGAGCGCGGAGGCCGCATGGCGGCAAAGCTCGCTGTCGAGCACGTCAGCAAGTCCTACCTGGTCAATCGCGAGACGGGCGAGCGCGTCCACGCCCTCGACGATTGCAGCTTCACCGTGGCCGACAGCGAGATCGTGGCGCTCATCGGCAGCAGCGGCTGCGGCAAGACCACCCTGCTGAAGATCATCCATGGGTTGATCCCGGCCGACAGTGGCACCATCCGCGTCGACGACCACGTGGTCCGTGGCCCGGGCCACGATCGCGGCATGGTGTTCCAGCACGTCGGGCTGCTTCCCTGGCGCACCGCCCTCGAGAATGTCGAGTTTGGGCTGGAGATCCAGCGGGTGCCCAAAGCCGAGCGGCGTGCCATCGCCGCGCGCTTCCTGGCGCTGGTCGGGCTGCAGGGGTTCGAGCACCGCCACCCGCACCAGCTCTCCGGGGGCATGCGCCAGCGCGTGGGGCTGGCGCGGGCGCTGGCCATCGACCCCGCGGTGCTGCTGATGGACGAGCCGTTCGGCGCCCTCGACGCGCAGACCAAGGAGCTGCTGCAGGCCGAGCTGCTGCGCATCCACGCCGCCACGGGCAAGACCATCGTGTTCGTGACCCACGACCTCGATGAGGCCGTATACCTGGCCGACCGCGTGATCGTGATGTCGCCGCGGCCGGGGCGCATCCGCGAGATCGTGCCGATCGAGATCCCACGCCCCCGGCCCGATGTCGCCACGGTCAAGCAGATGGCCGAGTTCGTGGCCAAACGCACGCATATCTGGCAGAGCCTCAGCGCGGTACGTGTCGACGACGCCGCGTGAGAACGGGCGCGAGTGGGGGGAGCGCATGAGCACCACGATCCCAGAAGAGAGCGCCACACTCGAGGCGGTCAAGGCCGCGCCCCGCGGTTACGTCGGGCCAGGAGGCCTGCGTCGCTACCAGGACGTCAACCCCTGGCTCGTGCGTGGGGTGGTGGTGGTAGCCTTCTTGGCGTTCTGGGAGTGGGGCGCACGGCAGATGAACCCCATCTTCATGGCCGCGCCCACCGCCATCGCCGCCGCGTTCGTGGACATGCTCCGCTCGGGCGAGCTGCCACGCGCGCTGGCCCAGAGCATCCAGGCGCTAATCGCGGGCTACGCCCTGGCGGCGCTGGCCGGCATCCCGCTCGGGCTGCTCATGGGGCGCTACCGGATCATCGAGTACGCGCTGGATGTGTTCGTCAACGCGTTCTACGCCATCCCCCTGGTGGCCTTCATCCCGCTGATCATGCTCTGGGTCGGCCTGGGGCTCACCGCCAAGATCGTGGTGGTGTTCCTGCTCGCCGTGTTCCCCATCCTGATCAACACCTACATCGGCGTGCGCAACGTCAGTCGCGAGCTGGTGGAGGTAGGCGAGGCGTTCTGCGCCAACGAACGCGAGATCTTCACCAAGATCGTGATCCCCGACACCGTGCCGTTCATCATGGCCGGGCTGCGGCTGGCGGTCGGCCGCGCGCTGATCGGCATGGTGGTGGCCGAGTTCTTCACCGCTCTGAGCGGCCTGGGCGCCATCATCGTCACCTCGGCCAACTTCTTCCGCACCGACAAGCTGTTCGTGCCGATCATCGTGCTCGCCGTGATGGGTATCGGCCTCACCGAGCTGGTGGGCTGGCTGGAGCGGCGGGTAGCCCCGTGGAAAGAGGCCCAACGAACCTAGCGCGGCCGACGCCGGGCGCCGCCGGGGCGCAGCCGCCCACCACGCGAGCGAGGAGCGATCGATGGCCACGTTCCGCATCCGCAAGCTGCTGACGCTCGTCGACGAGACGCTGATCGAGGAGGAGCGCGAGGCGCCGCGCCCCCTGCGCCGGGTGGCCGCGCTGGCCGTGGTGAGCAACCCCTACGCGGGCCAGGGCTATGTCGCCGACCTGGGCGAGGCGGTGCGCTGGAGCGCCGAGCTGGGCACGCTGCTCGGCCAGCGCGCGGTGGCCGCCCTCGGCGCGCCGGTCGAGGGCTACGGCAAGGGCGCCATCGCGGGCCTGGCCGGCGCGCAGGAGCACGCGGTGGCCTTCCTCACCAGCAGCTTCGGCGACGCCTTCCGCGCCACCGTCGGCGGCGGCAAAGCCTGGATCCCCTCCACCACCAAGGTCGGCCCCGCCGGGGCGGCCCTCGATATCCCCACCGCCTACAAGGACGCCCTGTGGGTGCGCTCGCACTACGACACCCTCACTGTGCAGGTACCCGACGCCCCGCGCCCGGATGAAGTGGTCGTGGCGGTGGTGGTCACCAGCGGCGGGCGGCTGAACGCGCGCCTGGGCGGCCTGCGCAAGGACGAGGTGCGCGGCGAGGACGGCTTGCGCTGAGGAGGCACGCGCCCATGGCCACGCTCGGCGTCATCCACATCGGCACGCTCGTCTCGGGCCAGCTCGACCGGCCGCTGCTCGACGCCGACAGCCTGCTGGCCGTCGATGGTCGCATCGCCGCCATCGGCAGCGCGGCGGACACCGGCGCTGCCGACGCCGACGTGGTGCTCGACGCCCAGGGCAGCACCGTGATGCCCGGGTTGATCGACAGCCACTGCCACGTGGTGCTCGGCGACTACACCCCGCGCCAGAAGACGGTCGATTTTCTCGACAGCTACGTGCACGGTGGCCTCACCGCCGTCATCTCGCCCGGCGAGATCCACGCGCCAGGCCGCCCGCGCGACGCCAACGGCGTCAAGGCGCTGGCGGTGGCGGCCAAGGCCTGCTTCGACAACTTCCGCCCCACCGGCATGAAAGTGTACGCCGGGGCCCTGATCCTCGAGCCGACGCTGCAGGAGGCCGACTTCCGCGAGGTGGCCGAGCGCGGCGTGTGGCTGGCCAAGTTCGGCTTCGGCGCCTTCGCCGATCCCCTGGACGGCATCCCGCAAGTGCGCTGGGCGCAACAGTACGGCCTCAAGGTGATGTGCCACTCCGGTGGCGCCTCGATCCCAGGCTCGCAGCCGATCACCGCCGAGCACCTGCTCGCCCTGCGGCCCGACGTGTGCGGCCATATCAACGGCGGCCCCACGGCCCTGCGCGACGAGGGCGTGTTGCGCATCGTGCGCGAGTCGGACATGATCTTGCAGCTGGTGCAAGCCGGCAACCTGCGCTCCAGCCTGCTGGTCCTGCGCGCGGCGCGCGAGGCGGGCCAGCTGCATCGGGTGGTGCTGGCCAGCGACACGCCCACCGGCACGGGCGTCATGCCGCTGGCGGTGCTGAAGACGGCCTGCGAGCTGGCGTCGCTCGGTGGGCTGCCGCCGGCCGAGACGCTGGCGCTGGCGACGGGCAACAACGCCCGCGCGTGGGCGCTCGACGGCGGCCGCATCGCGGTGGGGGCGGCGGCCGATCTGGTCGTGCTCGACGCGCCCTGGGGCGGGGTGGCTGACGATGCGCTAGGAGCTATCGCCAACGGCGACATCCCGGGCATCTCGGCGGTGATCATCGACGGCCAGGTGCGGGTGCTGCGCAGCCGCAACACGCCCGCCGCGCGGCGGCTGGCCACGGTGCGCCCGCCGCTGCCGCATCTCGCCGGCGGCCACTAGCGCTGAGCACCATCGTTCGCCCCCGGCCCCCGCCCAGAGGCAGGAACGGGGATTCGCCAAGCGGCCCGCCCTTCCTCGTCCCCTAGGAGAAGGTCGGGGCGAGAGGCACGGGCCTGTAACACCCGTCGATAGCTCTGCACGGTCTCAACTCGCGCCATGGAGAGTACCATGCGTGTCGCGCTGCCCGACCTGGTGTCCAACTCGTACTTTCCGGCGATCGCCGCCGCCGATCTGGGGTTCTTTCAGCGCGAGGGGCTCGACGCCGAGATCGAGCTGCTGTTCCCGGTGCCCAAGACGATGGAGGGGCTGCGCGACGGGCGCTTCGCGTTCGTCGCAGGCGCGGCGCACGCGGTGCTCACGGCGTTTCCTGAGTGGCGGGGTGCGCGGCTGCTGGCGGCACTGGCCCAGCACACCTACTGGCTCCTGGTGGTGCGCGCCGATCGCGGCGTGCGCCGCGGCGACCTCCAGGCGCTGCGCGGCCTACGGCTCGGTGCCGCGCCGGGGGTGGACCTCAGCCTGCGGCGGCTGCTGCGCGAGGCGGGGCTCGACCCCGACCGCGACGTGCAGATCGGCCCGGTGCCTGGCACCAGCGCGTCGGCCTCGTTCGGCGTGCTGGCCGCCCAGGCGCTGGCCGCCGGCGCGATCGACGGCTTCTGGGCCAATGCCATGGGCGCCGAGGTGGCCGTGCGGCGTGGCGTGGGCACCGTCGTGCTCGACGTGCGCCGCGGCGACGGTCCCCCGGCCGCGCGCCACTACACCTTCCCCGCGCTAGTGACCACCGAGCGCCTGCTGGCCGAGCAGCCGCGCGCCGCCGAGGCCGCCGTACGCGCCCTGGTGGCGGCCCAGCGGGCGTTGCGCGCCGATCCCGCGCGGGCAACCGAGGTGGGGCGCAAGCGGTTCCCCCCCGAGGAGGCCGAGCTGATCGCCGAGCTGATCCGCCGCGACGCGCCGTACTACGACCCGGCAATTTCGCCGGAGACCGTGGCGCGGCTGAACCAGTTCGCCCAGGACGTGGGGCTGCTGGCGCGTCCCGTCCCCTATGAGCAGGTAGTCGCCGCCCAGGTGGCGCCGCTGTGGACGGCATGCGACGGCTGAGGCGGCCTACCCCCTCGCCCTCGCCACGGGGCGAGAATAAGCCGCCCGCCCGCTCCAATTCCACCCTCACAAGAGCGCCGGGGTGCGGGAAAATAGCGTAGCCACGCGAGGAGAGCGAGGATGCTGCACGACCTCAGCCACCCGATCTACAGCGGCATGCCCAGGCTGCCGTTCCTGCCCGAGGTGCAGGTCAGCTGCCTGACGCGCATCACCGAGGGCAAACCGCTGAATATCGCCGAGCTCCGCATCGCCACCCACGCCGGCACCCACATCGATGCGCCGTACCACGCCTTCGAGGACGGCAAGACGATCGACCAGCTGCCACTGGAGACGTTCATCGGCCCGGCGGCGGTGGTCCCCGTCGAGGCGCGGGGCGGCGAGGCGATCAGCGCCGCGCAGCTGGAGAACAGCGGCGTGCGCGTCGAGCGCGGCGACATCCTGCTGGTGCACACCGGCTGGGACGCCCACTTCGGCACGGAGGCGTACTTCCTGCATCCGCACCTGAGCCAGGAGGCGTGCGACTGGATCGTCGAGCGAGGGATCAAGCTGGTGGCGTTCGACCAGGTGTCGCCCGAGCTGCCGCTGTCGCTGCGCCCGCCCGACTTCGCCTACCCCGTGCACCGCACGCTGCTGCGCCACGACATCCCGATCATCGAGAACGTGTGCAACCTGCGCCCGCTAGCCGGGCTGCGCTGCCGCGTGATCGCGCTGCCGCTGCGGGTGCGCGGCGGCGACGGCGGCCACACGCGCCTCGTCGCCGAGCCGCTATGAGCCGGCGTCCAGGCGCTCGCTAGCGGCGCGGCGCAGCCGGTCCTGGATCGCGCGGCCCAGCCCCCCCTCGGCGAAGCCGGGCGCCAGCAGCACGTCGGCCCGCGCCTCCAGCGTCCGCAGCGCCGCGTAGAGGTTCGCCGCCACGCGCTCGGGCGCCCCGCGCGGGCCGAGCCGCACCACCTCGATGCCCGCGCCGCCCCAGCCGGGCAGGTCGTCGTCGGCCAGCAGCACGCCCACGCGGTGGCCGGCCGCGGCGAGCTGCTCGGCCCGCGCCGCCAGCACCGGCAGCGCGCGCTCGGGCGGCCCCTCCACGAGGAGCAGCGGCACGCGCGGCGCGTAGTGCTTGGGCAGCAGGCCGGGCGCCCGGGTGGGGTCCGGCGTCTCGCGGCCCAGCACGGCCACCTCGCCGAGCACCGCGCGCAGCTGCTCCACGCTCACCCCGCCCGGCCGCAGCACGGTGGGCACGGGGCCGGTGAGGTCCAGTACCGTCGACTCGACCCCCACCGGCGTGGGCCCGCCGTCGAGGATCAGGTCGATGCGTCCGGCCAGGTCGGCCCACACGTGCTCGGCGCGCGTGGGGCTGGTGTGCGCGAACAGGTTCGCGCTCGGCGCCGCCACCGGTACCCCTGCCGCCCGCAGCAGCGCCAGCGCCACGGGGTGCGCCGGCACGCGCACGGCCACCGTGGGCCGGCCGGCGGTGATCACGTCGGGCACGGTGGGCTGCTTGGGCAGCACCAGCGACAGCGGGCCGGGCCAGAACGCGGCGGCCAGCCGCTCGATGGCCGGCGCCCGTGCGGGGCTCACCCGCGGCAGGTCGGCGGCGCTCGCCAGATGCACGATGCACGGGTCGTCGGGCGCGCGGCGTTTGGCGATGTAGATACGCTGGCAGGCGGCCGGAGCGAGCGCGTTGGCCCCCAGTCCGTACACCGTCTCGGTGGGGAACGCCACCAGCCCGCCGGCGCGGAGGGTGGCCGCCCCGGCGGCGATCGCCTCGGGGTGCGCCTCCGGCGGCGCCGCGGGCAGCACACGCGTGCTGATCCAGCGGCCGGCCTCGCCGGTGGTGCCCCCCCCTGCGTCCGCCCGGCCCCGTCCGTGCGCGGCGGGATAGGGAGGAGGCGCGCCCGCCCTCTCAGGCATCGCCGCCCCGAGCGCGCGCCCCGCTCGCCGCGGCTGGCGCCAGCCCGATGCGCGTCAGCTCGGCGGCCACCGCCGCCCGGTCGGCCGGGCTGAGCCCCTGGTAGGGTGGCGCTGGCTCGCCCACGTCCACGCCCACGTGCCGCATGGCGAACTTCATCAGCGGCGTGAGGCCGTAGTGGATCCACCGCGCCGGGAACAGGGCGAAGCGCCGCTGCAGCTCCGCCGCGCGGGCGTAGTCGCCGGCCGCGAACGCGGCGCACAGCTCCTCGCCCAGCCGCACCGCTGGCGGCGGCATGGTGGCGCCGGGCCCGCCCAGCAGCAGGGTGATCAGCAGCATCTCCATCGTCGTGTAGTAGCGCGCGTGGCCCGCGCGGTCGATCTCCTCCAGCAGCCGCCCCACGCGCCGCAGGTCGCGCGAGCTTTCCTTGAAGTAGGCCACGCCGTCCAGTTTGGCCAGCTCGACGCAGGTGGCGATCGGGAGCTCGGCGCCCGGGCCGGGGTTGAGGTACACCACCAGCGGCAGCCGCGTATGGCGCAGCAGCTCCTCGAAGTAGCCCACCACCTCGGCCGTCGCCGGCGCCCCGCCCCAGGGCCGCTGCGGCGCCAGCGCCTGCACCGCGTCGGCCCCGCACGCCTCGGCCAGCTCGATCAGCCCGAGCGCGGTGGGTAGGTGCGGGTGCGACACCCCGACGATGCACGGCACGCGGCGCCGGACCGCCGCCACCCCGCGCCGGATCAGCTCGCGGCGGTCGGCCGGGTCGAGCACCGTGTACTCGGCGGTCTCCACCGCGCCGATGGACACCGCCGCGGCGCGGCACTCCTCGACGATGTAGTCGATCTGGCGCTCCAGCGCCGCCACGTCGAGCCGCCGCTCGGGCGTGAACGGCGTCAGCGCGGCGGCGATGATGCCCGGGGTACGAATCAGCTCGGCGCCCATGCGACCCTCCCTCGCGAACAGCTGCGCGCCCGACTATTATGCCCTGCCCGCGCCACGAGCCTCACTCGGCCGCGCCCGCAGCTCCCCCAGCACGGGCATCGCCGCCAGCCGCTCCGGGGGCAGGTACTCCCACAACACGCCCGCCGGCCGCGGGTAGGGCGTGCGCGTGTACAGCACGCGCGTCGGCGTGGCGATGAGGTCCACGGGCACATCGAACGGCTCGACCGGAAGGGCCGACACCACCTGCACATCGTGCACGGTGGTGCACAGCGGCGTGGCAGCCGTCAGGCGGCCGAGCGTGCGCAGCACGGCGTACTCCAGCTCGGCGTACCCCTCGCCCTTGCCCACCCGCGCGCCGTCGGGCGCCACGGCGACCGCGCCCAGCACCATCAGGTCGATCGGCGGCAGGTCGTCGAGCGCGAGCGGCACGCCGTGGCGCGCGAAGCCACTGATACTTGCCGCCGCGCGCCAGTGTGCCGGCGGGATGCGCGCCGGGTCGAGCAGGAAGAAGCCCCCGCGCAGCCGCGGCGTGGGCACCAGCACGCGCTTGCCAGCCTGCAGGGCGCGCAGGCGCAGGGGGTGCTGCGGGGCGTCGGGATTGATCTTCACCGTGCGGGCGGCGACGAACGCCGGCTCGGCGGCCAGGCGCGCGGCGGCCGCGGCGGCCCCGCGAAAGTTGGGGATGCGGCCCGCCACCGGGCGGGGGAACGCGGCCAGCCCCTCGCGTTCCAGCCGCTCCCAGACGGCGGCACGCACGCGGGCCTTCTCGGCCGCGGCACTCACGGCTCCCCCCAGAGCCGGCGCAGCGGCGGGGTCGCCACAGGGCTGGGAGTCGGCGACGGGGTCGGCTCGGGCGGCAGCACGTACCCCGGCGGGGCGCCCGGCTGGATCGTGGAGCTGGGCGCCGCGGGGGGACCAGTCGTGGCGGTCGGGGGCGGCGTGGCGATAGGCGAGCGCGGGAGGACCGTGGGCGTGGGCGGCACGCTCGGCGTGCGGACGGGGCTCGCTCCCGGTGTCGCCGTCGGATTCGGCGTAAGCGTGGCCAACGGCGCCGCCAGCGTGGGAGGAGGTAGCGGCGGCAGGAGGGATGCGGCGGTAACCTGTTCGGCGCCGAAGGCCTCGACCGCCACCGCGCCGTCCAACGCGCGCGGCCCACGCTCCCCGCTGACCGTGAGAGTCAGCACGTGTGGCCCATCGCCCAGGTCGGTGAACGTGTACGCCGCTGCGGGTAGTGGCGCCGGATAGTACAGGTCCAGCTCGGCCAGGGGCTGATCGTCCAGCACCAGCCGCGCGATCCCGGCCCAGGGGCCGCGGCTGGTATACCAGGTAAGCGTGGGGCCACGGAAAGCCAGGCGGACGCTGGCGCCCGGTTCGGCGCTGACCGCGGCCGGGCCATCGAGCGACGCGGGTGCGAAGCGGCGCCAGGCCCCGCGCCAGCCCAGCCGGGGATCGTCCACGGCCACCCGCCAGCCGGCCGGCGCGCGCTCCTCGACCAGCAGATACGGCGCGCCGCCCAGCAGATAGTCGTCGGGCGCGAGGCCGGTAGTCGCCGTGGCGGGCGGCAGCGTCAGCCGATAGACGCCCCGTTGCGGCAGGAGCGTGGTGGTCGTGCCATCGAGGGCGATGCGCTGTGCCCGGGGCGCGCTGGCACCGATCTCCACCTCCAGCGGCTGCGGGGTACGGTTCCACACCACGGTCACGCGGCGCGACGGCTGCTCGAAGACGATCTGCTCGGCCTCGGCCGACGGGGCGCGAGTCACCTGCGTGCTGTTCGCGAAATAGCGGGCGGCGAGCTGATAGGCGACGTAGGCGGGGCGCAGGCTGCCATCCGAGCGCGCCAGGCCCCAGGCCTCGGGCTCGTCGGAGTCGTGCATACGGTACATCAGCACATGGTCGGCGCCCGCGGCCAGCGCGTAGGCGTACCACTGGATCACCCACGCGGCCTGCTCCTCCAGCGTGCCGCTGAGCGGGAAACGCTGGTAGTTGTTCAGCCGCGACTCGGGCCACACCGGCAGGTTGCCCTCGTTGATCCAGATGGCCTTGGGGCCGACCGTCTCGTACAGCAACTGGCGCGACTGCAGCACGCGCGTGTAGGCGTCGATGGGGCGGCTGTAGACGTGCCAGGCGATAGCGTCGAAGAAGTACTGGTGCGCGGGTGCCTCCGGGTCGGCCTGCGCCAGCGCGATGAGCTGCTCGAGGTAGTGGGGATCGCCCCAGTACATCAGCCCGGCCACCAGCACCGTGGCCTGAGGGTCTGCGGCCTTGATGTTGCGATAGGCGACCTTGAGCAACTGGTAATAGTCGGCTTTGCTACCGAACCAGAAGCCGAAGCGGCCGCGCGGGTAATCGGGCTCGTTCCACACCTCCCACGCCTGCACGCGGCCGCGGTAGCGCTCGGCCATGGTGCGCACCCACACGCCCCAGGCGTTGGCCGGCGAGTCCCACGGCTCGTACAGCCCGCGCGGCACGATGCCCCCCTCGGCGGTGCGGGCCTCGGCCCACTTCGGCAGGCTGATCAAGACGCCTTGCAGCTTCACCCCATGGCGGGCGTTGTAGTCCACGACATAGTCGGGCCCGTCCAAATCGAGCTGGCCCCGCCGCGGCTCGATGTCCGCCCACCGGAACTCCCAGCGGTTCCAGCGCATGCCGGCGCCGCGCGCCAGACGCAACCAGTGCTCCTCGGGGTACAGGTTGCCGATGCCGAAGTGCTCGTCGCCCTCGGTGACCCCAGGCAGGGGCTGGACGCTCGGCCGGGGCGCCTGGCCGCTGGTAGGCAGCGGCGGCAGGCTGAGCAGCCCGGCCAGTCCGAGCAGCAGCCACGCCGGCAGCGCACGGCGCAACAGGCACAAGACGGTCGGTCTCCGACGCCGCGGGGCGCGCGCCCCGCTCGGTGGCGATCGGCGCCTATTGTAGCGTGCTCCGGCCGCTCGGCGGCAGGAGGGGGGCCAGTTTGGTATAATTTCGGGCGCCGCGTCCCGCGCGGTCGCTGGAGGGGTCGCATAGCCCGGTCTAGTGCACCCGACTCGAAATCGGGAGTCCCGCAAGGGACCGTGGGTTCGAATCCCACCCCCTCCGCCTCACCTGCCCCGCGCGCCCCAGCGCACCGAGGAGGCCGATGGATCTCGGCTTAGCGGGGCGTGTCGCCCTGGTCACCGGCGCCAGCCGCGGGCTGGGCCGTGCGATCGCCCTGGCCCTGGGTGCCGAGGGCTGCCGCGTCGTGCTTGCCGCCCGCACGCCGGCGCCCCTCGAGGAGGCCGCCGCCGCCGTCGCCGCGCTCGGCACCGAGACGCTCGCTGTTCCCACCGACGTGACCGCCCCCGCCGCCCTGGAGCGGCTCGTCCACACCGCCGCCGCGCGCTGGGGCCGGCTGGATATTCTGGTGAACAACGTGGGCGGCAGCCGCGGCGGCGCGTTCCTGGACACCACCGACGCCGACTGGGAGGCCGCGCTCGACCTCAACTTCCGCGCGGCCGTGCGCGCCTCCCGGTACGCGATCCCGTATCTGCGCGCCAGCGACGCGGGCGCCATCGTCATGGTGGCCTCCATCTGGGGCCGCGAGGCCGGTGGCCTGATCGCCTACAACGCCACCAAGGCCGCGCTGATCAGCCTGAGCAAGAACCTCGCGCGCGAGCTGGCGCCACTGGGCATCCGCGTGAACAGCGTCGCGCCCGGCTCGATCCTGTTCGAGGGCGGCTCGTGGTGGCGCCGCCAGCAGGCCGACCCCACCGGCATCGCCGAGTTCGTGCGCCGCGAGATGCCGCTGGGCCGCTTCGGTCGCCCCGAAGAGGTGGCCAATGTGGTAGCCTTCCTCGCCTCGCCGCGCGCCAGCCTGGTCACCGGCGCCTGCGTGCCCGTGGACGGCGCGCAGGGCCGCTCGAACATCTAGGGGCCCGCATGGAGAAGCCCGCGCTGCACCACTGGCGCGCCGCCTGTGCCGCGATCGGCCCGCTCGATGCCGCCGCCCAGGCCGCCGCGCGCGCCCGCCAGGCCCGGCTCACCAAGCCGGCGGGGAGCCTCGGCCGCCTGGAAGCGCTAGCCGTCCAGGCCGCCGGCGTGCAGGGGCGCGAACGACCGCGGCTCGACCACCGCGTCATCGTGGTCATGGCCGCCGACCACGGCGTGGCCGTCGAGAGCGTCAGCGCCTACCCGCAGGCGGTCACCGCCCAGATGGTGGCCAACTTCGTGGCCGGGGGCGCGGCGATCAACGTGCTGGCGCGCCACGCGCGGGCGCGGCTGGTGGTCGTCGATGTCGGGGTGGCCGGGCCGCTGCCCGATTCGCCGCGCCTGCGCCGGCACCCGCTAGGGCCCGGCACCGCCAATCTCGCCCAGGGGCCAGCCATGGCGCGCGCCCAGGCCGAGGCCGCGCTCGATGTGGGCGTGGGCGTGATCGCCGAGGAGAGCGCGCGGGGGATCGACGCCGTGGTGCTGGGCGACATGGGCATCGCCAACACGACGGCCGGCGCAGCGATCGTCGCCGCGCTGTGCGGCCTGCCGGCCGACGCTGTAGTGGGGCGCGGCACCGGGCTCGACGATGCGGGGCTGGCGCGCAAGCGCGCGGTGGTCGAGCGCGCCCTGGCGGTGAACCGGCCCGACCCGACCGACCCGCTCGACGTGCTGGCCAAGGTAGGCGGCTTCGAGCACGGCGCGCTGGCCGGGGTCGCGCTCGCCGCGGCCGCCCGGCGCGCGCTGGTGGTGATCGACGGCCTCGCCGCCGCGGCCGCCGCGCTGCTGGCCGTTCGGCTCTGTCCGCCCCTGCGCGACTACCTCGTCGCCGGGCACGCCTCGGTCGAGCCGGGCCAGCGCGCCGCGCTCGCCGCGCTCGACCTCGTGCCCCTGCTGGACCTCGACCTGCGGCTGGGCGAGGGCTCGGGCGGCGCGCTGGCCCTGGGCCTGCTGGAGGCCGCCGTGCGCCTGCACGACGAGATGGCCACGTTCGAGGAGGCCGGCGTCTCCGAGCGCGAGGCACCGTAGCCCGGCCCCCGCGGCTATCCGCGCCGGCAGTCGAGCCACCAGCCGAGCAGCAAGCTCGCCAGCACCAGCACCGCCAGCACGGGCCCGCCCCACGCCGGCAGCGGGTTGGGCTGCAGCTGGTTGGCCGCCAGCAGCGCGGCGGTCAGCGCCGGCCCGAGAAACCACCAGAGCTGGAGCGCCCGCCGCATCGCCGTTCCCGCCGGGGCCCGGCCGGCCGCGCAGCCGCGTAGAGTGCTTCGCCGCAGACGCGCCGGCCGTTTTGGCTGCTCGTTACCGCGTCCTCGCCGCGCCGGCAGTGTACGCTATCCGTGCACGCCGCTAGAGCACGCCCGGAGTACGGCGGGAGAGCAGGCGATGGCCGTGGACGCCGACCGCTTTCGCGACGCGGTGGCGCGCTTCGCCAGCGGCGTGGCGGTGGTCACCACGCGCGGCGCGGAGGGCCTGCACGGGCTCACGGTGAGCAGCTTCTGCGCGCTGTCGCTGGCCCCGCCGCTGGTGCTGGTGTGCCTCGACCGCCTGGCGCAGAGCGCCGAGCTGCTCGCCGCCAGCCGCGTGTTCGGGGTGAGCATCCTCAGCGGCCCGCAGCAGTTCCTGGCCGACCGCTTCGCGGGCCGCGGGCCGCTAGTCAACCGGCGCTTCGACGGCGTGCCGTACTTCACGGCGCACACCGGCGCGCCGCTGCTGCGCGGCAGCCTGGCCTGGCTAGACTGCACGCTAGCGGCCGAGTATCCAGGCGGCGACCACGTGATCTTCGTGGGCCAGGTGGAGGCTGCTGGCACCGAGCCGGCCCCAACTGCCCTGGTGTACTGGAATCGTGGCTTCTACCGCCTGCCCGTCGAGCCGTAACGGCGCGCGGCTCAGCGCACCTGGCCGTCGCCGCGGATCACCCACTTGTAGGTGCACAGCTCGCGCAGGCCCATCGGCCCCCGCGCGTGCATCTTCTGCGTGCTGATGCCGATCTCGGCGCCCAGGCCCATCTCGTAGCCGTCGGTGAACCGCGTCGAGGCGTTCCAGTACACCGCCGCGGCGTCCACCTCGTGCAGGAAGCGCTCCGCCGCCGCGGCGTCCCGCGTCACGATCGCCTCCGAGTGCTGGCTGCCGTAGCGGGCGATGTGCGCCAGCGCCTCGTCGAGGCCGTCGACCACGCGCACGGCGAGGATCAGGTCGAGGTACTCGGTGGCCCAGTCGGCCTCGGTGGCCGGGGTGCCGTAGCCGAGGATCGCGCGCGCCGCCGGATCGACGCGCAGCTCCACGCCGCGCTCGCGCAGCGCCGCGCCGAGCCGGGGCAGCAGCGTGGGGGCGATGGCGCGGTCGATCAGCAGCGTCTCGGCGGCGTTGCACACGCTGGGCCGCGAGCACTTGGCGTTCAGCACGATGGCCAGCGCCATCTCGGGGTCGGCGCTGCGCTCGACGTACACGTGGCAGTTGCCCACGCCCGTCTCGATGGTCGGCACGGTGGCGGTGCGGACCACGGTGGTGATCAGGTCGGCGCCGCCGCGCGGGATCGCCAGGTCTACCAGGCCGTTGAGCGTGAGCAGCGCCAGCACGCCCTGCCGGTCGGTCGTCTCCACCAGCTGGATGGCGTCGGGATTGACGTACTCGGCGATCGCGGCGCGCAGCGCGGCCACGATGGCGCGCGAGCTCTGGTACGCGTCGCTGCCCCCGCGCAGCAGCACCGCGTTGCCGCTCTTCAAGCATAGCGCCGCCACGTCGGAGGTGACGTTCGGGCGCGCCTCGTACACCACGGCGATCAGCCCGATCGGCACGCGCACGCGCTCGACGCGCAGGCCGTTGGGCCGCGTGTCGCGGGCGATCACCTCGCCCACCGGGTCGGGCAGCTCCGCCACCGCCTCGACCATCATCGCCATGTCGTCGAGCCGCTTGGGGGTCAGGGCCAGCCGGTCGAGCAGGTGGCTGGCCATGCCCGCCTCGCGCGCGCGGCGCATGTCCTCGGCGTTGGCGGCCAGGATGGCGTCGGCCTGGGCGCGCAGCGCGGCGGCCATGGCGCGCAGCGCCGCGTTCTTCCGCTCGGTGGGCAGCAGCGCCGTCTCGCGGCTCGCCGCCTTGCCGCGCTCCGCCTGCCGCCGCACGATGTCCGCTACCGCTAGCTGCTCGACCGACATCTCGCCCTCTCCTCGCTGGCCACAGCCGCGTGGTCGCTAGTCGGCGCTCGCTGGCAGCGCCGCGTGCGGCCACAAGACCATGTTGTCGCGGTGGATCACCTCTTCGAAATCGCAGTCGGGGCCCAGCTCGCGCGTGCGCTTGCCGCGGATCTGGGCGAGCTGCGCCGCCGAGTAGTTGGTCAGCCCGCGCCCGATCGGCGTCCCGGCGGGGCCGACCAGCGTCACCAGGTCGCCGGCCTCGAACTCGCCCTCCACGGCCACCACGCCTACCGGCAGCAGGCTGCGGCCGTGCTCTAGCAGCGCGCGGCAGGCGCCCGCGTCGAGCCGCAGCACGCCGCGGGTGTTCAGCCCAGCACTGAGCCAACGCTTGCGGCTGCCGGCCCGCTCGCCCACGGGAGCGAACAGTGTGCCGAGGCGCTTGCCACTGAGGATCTTCTGCAGCGCGTCGGGCTCGCCGGCATCCGCCAGCACCACGGCGCAGCCCGCCTGGGTGGCCACCTGCGCGGCCTGCACCTTGGTGATCATGCCGCCCACGCCGCTGCGCGAGCCACCGGCCATGCGCACGATCGTCTCGTCGATGCGCTCGACGAACGAGATGGCGCGCGACTCCGGGTACACGCGCGGGTCGCGCGGGTGCAGCCCGCCCACGTCGGACAGGATCACCAGCAGCTCGGCACCGATCAGGTTGGCCACTAGGGCCGAGAGATTGTCGTTGTCGCCGAACTTGATCTCCTCGGTGGCCACCGTGTCGTTCTCGTTCACGATGGGGATCACGCCCAGGTCGAGCAAGGCGTTGAGCGTGTTGCGCGCGTTGAGGTAGTGCTGGCGGTCGGCCACATCGCGGCGCGTGAGCAGCACCAGGCCCACGGGCTGGCCGTGGGCGCCGAAGAAGCGCTGGTAGCGCTCGACCAGCAGCACGTTGCCCACCGCGGCCATCGCCTGCTTGAGCGGTAGCCGCCGTGGGCGCTTGGCCAGCCGGAGGTGCGCCACGCCCGACACGATCGCGCCCGAGGAGACCAGGATCACGCGGCGGCCCTGGCGCTTGGCGGCCAGCACCTGCGCGCCCACGCGGGCGATCTTCTCGTCGGACAGCCGGCCGTGCGTCGTGAGGCTGCTGGTGCCGACCTTGACCACCAGGGTCGTCACGTCGGCCAGCGAGGCGCGCAGGGCCATCTCGCGCGCGCGCTTCGAACCGGGCACCGCGGCCGGGCCGTTGCCCGCCGGGGACAGGGCCAGCCGCTCGCTCATCGGTGCGGCCCTTCGCGCGCGCTCGCCGCTTGCTCGGGGGAGGCGGGGGCCAGCTGGCCTAGCTCCTCGCCGCGCCGCGTGGCCGCCAGCACCGCCTGGATGAACGCGCCGCGCACCCCGGCCGACTCCAGCACGGCCAGCCCGGCGATGGTGGTGCCCGCGGGCGAGGCCACCATGTCCTTGAGCACCCCCGGGTGCAGGCCGCGGTCGAGCACCAGCCGCGCCGTGCCCAGCACCGTCTGGGCGGCGAGCTGGAGCGCCACGTCGCGCGGCAAGCCGGCCGCCACGCCGCCATCGGCCAGCGCCTCGATGACCACCGCCACGTAGCCCGGCCCGCTACCCGATAGCGCCGTCACGGCGTCCATTTTCGCCTCAGGCAGCACCAGCACACGGCCGACCGTCTCGAAGATGCGCCGCACGATCGCCTCGTGTTCGGCGGTGGCATGGCGGCCGCGGGCCAGTACGGCCATGCCCTCACTGACGAACGCGGGCGTGTTGGGCATCACGCGCACCACCGGCACCCCCGGGGGCAGCGCCGCCTCGATGGTCGCCAGCGTGACCCCGGCGGCCACCGACACGACCAGATGGCCCGGATGCGCCGCGGCCTGCATGTCGGCCAGCAGCACGGGCGCGTCCTGGGGTTTCACGGCGATCACCGCCACCTCGGCGTGGCGCAGCGCCTCGCGGTTGTCGGCGCAGGTGCAGATGCCTAACTCGCTGGCCAGATAGTCCAGTCGCTCGGGGCGGATATCGCTGGCGTAGAGCCGCTGGGGTGCCACCCCCGCGCGGAGTAGCCCGCGCAGCACCGCCTCGGCCATCTGGCCCGCGCCCAGAAAGGCGATCGTCGGCAGCTCGGCCACACGCCCCTCCCTCGGATGGCCACGCCCTCGGCCCCGCCCCAACAGCTGGGAGCGGCGGGGCGCATCTGGCGCATTATAGCCCGCCCGCCCCACGGCGGCCTGCTCAGCGATTGCCAGGGCCGGCCCGGCCGCGTAGCCTTGCTCGGGGGCAGGCGCGGCGGTGGGAGCGCGGGGTGCGCATCGGGCTCATCGTGTACGGCAGCCTCGACCAACGATCGGGCGGGTACCTCTACGACCGCCAGCTCGTTGCCACGTTGCGCGCCCGCGGACACTCCGTGGCGGTGTTCCCGTTGCCCCGCCGCGCCGCGTACTGGCACCACCTGGCCGACAACGCCGACAGTGGGCTGGAGCGGGCCGCGCGCCGCTGGCGGCCCGCGTTGCTGCTGCAGGACGAGCTGTGCCATCCCTCGCTGCTGGGACGGAACCCCCGTCTGCGCGCACGGCTGGGGTGTCCACTGGTGGCGATCGTCCATCATCTCCGCGCCGACGAGGGCTGGCCCGCTCCCGAACGCGCCCTGTACGCCGCTCTGGAGCGGCGCTACCTGCGCACGGTCGACGGCCTCATCTGCAACAGCCGGACGACCCGCGCCCGCGCGGCGGCCATCGCCGGCACGCGGCAGCCCGCGGTGGTGGCGTACCCCGGCGGCGACCGGCTCGGCGGGCCCCTGCCGCCGCAGGCGATCGCCGCGCGGGCACGCCGCAGCGGGCCGCTGCGCGTGCTGTTCGTGGGCAACATCATCCGCCGCAAGGGGCTGCACGTGCTCCTGGCCGGGCTGGCACGGCTGCCGGCGGCGAGCTGGCAGCTCACCGTCGTGGGCAGCGAGGGCGCCGAGCCCCGCTACGCGCGCGGTGTGCGGGCGCTAGCGGCGCGGCTGGGCTGCGCGGGCCAGGTGACGTGGCACGGGCCGCTGTGCGATAGTGCGCTGGCGGCCTGCTTCCGCGCCGCCGACGTACTGGCCGTGCCGTCGGGCTACGAGGGGTTTGGCATCGTCTACCTGGAGGGGATGGCGTTCGGGCTGCCGGCGTTGGCCACCACGGCAGGAGCCGCCCACGAGATCGTCGCGACGGGCCGCAACGGCTTTCTCGTGCCGCCCAACGATCCGGCCGCTATCGCGCGCTGCCTGGCGCCACTGGTCGGCAACCGCACCGCGCTGGAGCGCCTGAGCCTGGCGGCCCGCGCGCGCTACCTCGCCCACCCCTCTTGGGCGGCCAGCATGGCGCGCGCCGTCGCGTTCGTCGAAAGGATGGCCCAGGGCCGATGACACCGCCCGCCGACTACTCGTTCGTGCGCTACCTGGCCGCCAAGCAAACGGTCGACGACCGGGCGCTGAACGCGCACGTGCTGGCCGCGCTGCGGCAGGCGCTCGCCGCGCGGGGGGCCGCCCCCTTGGCGGTGCTGGAGGTCGGTGCGGGCATCGGCACGATGATCGAGCGGCTGCTTGCCTGGGGCGTGTTGGCCGCCGCCGACTACACCGCCCTGGATGTCAGCGCGGTGGCGATCGCCGCGCTGCGCGAGCGGCTGCCGGCGTGGGCCGCGGCGCGCGGGGGACAAGCGGCGGTCCGCGACGACGCGATCGCGCTCCAGCTGCCCACCGCCCGGGCAGTGGTGCGCCCGGTGGTGAGCGACCTCTTCACGTTCGCCGCGCGCTGGCGGGGACAACGACGATGGGACCTGCTGGTGGCCAGCGCCGTGCTCGACCTGGTCGACCCGCGTGCCGCGCTGGCCGCCCTGTTGCCCCTGCTCGCCCCGGGCGGGCTGGCGTATCTGGCGATCAACTTCGACGGCGTGACCGTCTTCGAGCCGCCGCTCGACCCCGCGCTCGACGCGCGGCTCGTGGCGCTGTACGCCGCAAGCATCGACCGGCCGCGCCACGAGCCGCGCGAGCGCGGGGACAGTCACGCGGGCCGCCACCTGTTCGGCCACCTGCGCGCGCTGGGCGCCGAGATCGTCGCCGCGGGCAGCTCCGACTGGGTGGTGCTCCCCGCGGCGGGCGGCTATCCGGCCGACGAGGCGTTCTTCTTGCACTGGGTGGTGCACCAGTTCGCCCGCGCGCTGCGCGAGCACCCGGCAGTGCCCCCGGCAGACCTCGACGCCTGGGTCGCCCGCCGCCACGCTCAGATCGCGGCGGGCGAGCTGCTCTACGTGGCGCACCAGCTCGACTACCTGGCCCGCGTCCCCGCCGACTAAGGAGCCGCGATGCTCGCCGCCCGCCTGCTTCGCCTGCGCGCGGTCCCGGTGTGCCCCATCACGGGTGCACGCCTCGACGCGCTGGCACGAGCCTGCCTGGCCGAGCTCGCCGAGGGCATCGGCTGGTCGCCGACCGCGCCGGCGGGGGCCTTGCGCGACGTGCTGCTGTGGCCCCTGGCGCGGCGGCTGACCCAACTCGCGGCCGCCTACGATGCCCAGGTGAGCGCCCGCGGATTGCCCGCCGCCTCGCGCGCCCTACTGGAACGAGTGGGCGCCGGGGTGTGGGTGGCCGGGGCGGAGCACCTCCCACGCGCGGGGCCGCTACTGGTCGCGGCTAACCACCCGGGCCTGAGCGATGCGCTGGCGCTGTTCGCCGCCCTGGAGCGGCGGGACCTACGGGTGGTGGCCGCCGACCGCCCCTTCCTGCGCGCCCTGCCGCACCTGGCGCGCCACCTGATCTACATCCCCGCGGACGACGCCGGCCGGCGCGACGCGGCGCGCGCCGTGGTGGCGCACCTGCGCGCGGGCGGTGCCGTGCTCACCTTCCCCGCCGGCCAGATCGAGCCCGACCCAGCCCTGCACCCAGAGGCGCACGCGGCCCTGGCCCGCTGGTCGCCGAGCATCGGTGTGTTTCTGCGGCAAGCACCGGCCACGCGCGTGGTACCCGCCATCGTCAGCGGCGTGCTGTCGCCACGCGCCGTGCGCCACCCGCTCGTTCGCCTGCGCCGCCAGCCGCGCGACCGCGAGTGGCTCGCCGCGCTGCTGCAGCTGTTCGTGCCCGCCTACCAGCGCGTATGCGTACGCCTCGCTCTCGGCCCGCCGCTGACCCTCGCCGAGCTGGCCCCGGCGGGCGCCACGGCCAGCGCCCAGGCGCTCGCCCAGGCGCTCGTGGCGCGGGCCCAGCGCCTGCTGGCGGCGCCGCCGGCCGACTGGCGCCCACTCACCACGCGCCAGTAGGCAAACCCGCGCCACCGCCCCGCGGCTGTGCTACACTGGCGCCCACCAAGGGGGTCGCGGTGCAGTCAGGAGGGGTGCCTATGGAAACGCTCAACGCGGTGGTGCGGCGGTGGCAGCAGGACGCGGCGCGCGACTTCGAGGGGTTCTGGGCGCGCGCGGCGGAGGCACTGCCATGGTTCCGACGCTGGGAGCGCGTGTTCGAGAGCGACCCGCCCAGCTTCCGCTGGTACGTCGGCGGCCAAACCAACCTCAGCTACAACGCCCTCGATCGCCACGTGGCGCGCGGCTGGGGCGGGCACGCGGCGCTGGTCACCGAGAGCGAGTGGGGCGAGCGACGCGTCTACACCTACGCCCAGCTCCTAGAGGCGGTCAAGCAGGCGGCGGCGGCCCTGCGCGGGCTGGGCGTGCGGCGCGGCGATCGCGTGGCCATCTATATGCCCACCTGCGCCGAGGCGATCATCCTGATGCTGGCCACCACGCGCATCGGCGCCATCCACCTGGTGGTGTTCGCCGGGTTCGGCAGCGGCGCGCTGGCCGACCGTATAAGCGCCGCGGGCGCCAGGGTCGTGTTCACCGCCGACGTGACCTACCGCAAGGGGCGCGCGGTGGTCCTCAAGCCCATCGTGGACGCCGCCATCGCCGACGCCGCCCTGCCCGTCGAGCATGTGGTGGTGCTGCGCCGCGGCCGCGACCCGGTGCCGATGATCCCCGGCCGCGACCTGGAATGGGGCGAGTTCCTAGCGGGCGGGGCGGGCCAGAGCAGCGCCCACGAGATCCTGGAGGCCAACGAGCCCGCCTACATCCTGGCCACCTCGGGCACCACCGCCAAGCCGAAGCTCGCGGTGCACACCCACGGCGGCTACCAGGTCGGCATCTACAGCGCGGCGCGCTGGTGCTTCGGCCTGCGCGACACCGACATCTGGTGGTCCACCTCCGACATCGGCTGGGTCGTCGGCCATAGCTACATCGTCTACGCGCCGCTGCTGGTCGGCTGCACGACCATCGCCTACGAGGGCGCGCTCGACCATCCCAGCCCCGCGACGGTGTACCGCATCCTAGCCGAGAACCACGTTACGGGCCTGTTCACCTCGCCGACCGCCGCGCGGCTGCTGATGCGCTACGGTGTCGAGCCCGCCCGCGGCTACGCGCTCGACGCCTTGGAGCGCGCCTTCTGCGCGGGCGAGGTGCTCAACCCACCGGCCTGGCAGTGGCTCCAGAAGGAACTGTTCGGCGACCGCGTGCCGGTCATCGACCACTGGTGGCAGACGGAGACCGGCGGCCCCGTGGTGGGTAACCCCTACGGACTGGCCATGCTGCCGATCAAGCCCGGCTCGGCGGGTATCCCGCTGCCCGGGTTCGAGCTGGCCGTGGTCCGGCCCGATGGCACGCCCTGCGCCCCAGGCGAGCGCGGCCTGGTGGTGCTCCCCCGGCCGTTCCCCAGCCTGACCCCCACGCTGTGGGGCGATCCCGACCGCTACCGCCGCGACTACTGGCAGCGGCTGCCCGGCGTGTACCTCACCGGCGACGCCGGCACGCTCGACGAGGACGGCTACGTGTGGTTCGCTGGCCGTGCCGACGAGATCATCAAGATCGCCGACCACCGCATCGGCACCGTCGAGGTGGAGAGCGCCTTCCTGGCCCACCCCGCGGTCGCCGAGGCCGCGGTCACCGGCCGGCCCGATCCGCTGCGCGGCGAGGTCATCTCCGCGTTCGTGGTGCTCAAGGCCGGCCACACGCCATCCGAGCAGCTGCGCCAGGAGCTGCTCCAAACGGTGCGCCAGGAGCTGGGGCCGGTGGCCGTGATCGGCGAGCTGCACTTCGTGAACCTGGTGCCCAAGACGCGCAGCGGCAAGATCATGCGCCGCGTGCTCAAGGCGGTGATCCTGGACCGCGACCCGGGCGACATCTCCACCATCGAGGACGAGGGCTCGGTGGCCGAGGCGCGCGAGGCCTGGCAGCAGATGCGCGCGGCAATCGCGGCACAACAGGCCTAAGCGCGCCGGGCGACGCTCGCGTACAATGCGGCCACGGGCATCGGTCGCGCCGGCCGCGCGGCCGGGGAGGGAGCCATGCACGATCGGTTACTTGCCCAGGTGCCGCTGTTCGCCGAGCTGCCGCCCGATCGCCTACGGGAGCTGGCCCAGATGTGTCGCCGCCGTACTTACCAGCGCGGCGAGACCATCTTCCATAAGGGCGACCCCGGCACGGGCCTCTATGTGCTCACCGACGGCCAGGTGAAGATCCTCCTGCCGTCAGAGATCGGTGAGGAGGCGCTGCTCGCCGTGCTGGAGCCCGGCGACTTCTTCGGCGAGCTGGCCTTGTTCGATGGCCAGCCGCGCTCGGCCACCGTCGTTGCCGTCACCCGGGCGGAGACGCTCCTGCTGCCGCGCGACGACTTTTTGGGCTTTGTCACGCGCAACGCCGAGGTGGCCATCGCGCTGTTCGGCGTGCTCAGCCGCCGCCTGCGCGCCACCGACGAACTCATCGAGGACGCCGTATTTCTCGACGTCCCCGGGCGGCTCGCCAAGCGCCTGCTCGACCTCGCCGCACGCCACGGGCGCCAGACCGAGCAGGGCATCGAGATCGATCTCAAGCTCACCCAGCAGGACCTGGCGGCGATGGTCGGCGCCACGCGCGAGAGCGTGAACAAGCACCTCGGCTGGATGCGCGACCGCCGCCTGCTGCTGCTCGACCGCCAGCGCATCATCCTGCTGCGCCCGGACGAGCTGCGCAAGCGCATCGCCTACTAACCCCGGGACACGCGGGGCCAGAGGCGGGCATTGCCCGCCCAGGGGAACACCGCGCCTCTGGCAGCGGCCGCTGGGAAATGCGCGCTAGTAGATGCCGATGGCGATGCCCACCGGCGGCCAGCCGAAGAGGCCGGGCCAGCCGAACAGCCACGGCGCGAGCCACGGGCTCACCCCGCTGCCCACCCCGAAGGTACTCAGGTAGGAGCCGGTGAACCGCGGGCAGAAGCCGAAGCCGAACGCCCCGCAGCCGCCCGTCGCCGCGGCCAGCGGGAAGCCGACTGGCAGGCCGATGCCTGTGAGGTACGGGTAGAAGCCCTGCGCCGGCCCGTCGAATCCCAGCGCCTCGCGCGGCAGCAGGCTCGGCGCGGCGGCGTGGTTCCCCGTGGGCGGGGCGAGCAGGTCGGGCTGGGCGGCGGCCGGGGCGGCGCCGGCCACCACGCTGGCCCCCAGGACTAGGGCGACAACCCACGTGCGCATCGCTCTTTCACCTCTATACCCGCTGCGGCGCGGCCGCGCCCGCCGCACGTCGCGGGCCTCTGCCTAGTAAACGGACCGCGCGCCGCAACGTTACAGCTCTGCCGTGTAGCGTGCCGTCACGGTGGTGCTGATCCCCCCGCGCACGTTGAACTCGCCGCGCACGGTCATCGCCCGGGGCGCGCAAGCCGCCACCAGGTCGTTCAGGATGCGATTGACCACATCCTCGTAGAACGCGCCCTCGTCACGATACGACCACAGGTACAGCTTCAGCGACTTCAGCTCCACGCAGCGCGGCCCGGGCGTGTAGGTGATGTAGATGGTGCCGAAGTCCGGCTGGCCGGTCAGCGGGCACAGCGAGGTGAACTCCGGACAGCGGATCGCGATCTCGTAGGCCCGCTCCGGATGCGGGTTGGGGAACGTCTCCAGCTGCTTGGACGGACGAGTAGGCATCGCACGCCTCTCCTCGGGCGCCGCCCGCCCGCCACGGGGCCGGGGGCGGTGGTGCGGCGGGGCTCTGCTCCAGCATAATCCAAGCGCGCCGCGGGCCACCGCGCCGCCCCGGCGCCACGCCGCGCGAGCCGAGAGGCCATGCCGTCCGTCGACTGGTCGCTGCTGTGCGACTACTATCTCATCGACCAGGCCGGGCGCCTGTCGCTGCTCGGCATCTTCGACCGCTTGCTCGTGCCCCAACTCCCCGTCGTGTACCCCTACCTGCACGTGGTCACGCGCTGGCGGCTGGGCGACGTGCATCAATTCCGGCTCGAGACGCGGCTGTGGACGCCGACCGAGCAGGTGCTAGCCACCACCGGCGAGCTCGCCGTCGGGCCCGTGCCGCACGACCAGCACCTCACGATCAACAGCTTCGCCGGGCTGACCTTCGACCGCGCGGGACAGTACCTCGTCGAGCTGCTCGCCGACGGCGAGACGGCGCGGTTCTACCCCTTGCAGGTCGCCATGCAGCCCGCGCCGCCCGGTTGGCCGCCGCCGGCCCCCCGCTAGCGCGCGTCTGCGAGCCGGCTGTGACCGCGCGCGGGGCCGCCGGTCGGCTATCTTGAGGGCGAGCCTCGCGCGGAGGTCCTGCCGTGACCACGGCGATCTGGTGCCAGCGTCCCCCGCCCCCGCCCGACGCCCCCCAGCGGCTCGGGGTCGCCTCGGCGCGGCTGGCCCGCCTGCTCTGGCAGCGCGGCGTGCGCGATGCGGCGGCTGCCGCCCGGTTCCTGACCGCCCGGGAGCAGCCCCTGGGCGATCCCTGGGCCATGCACGGGGTGGCGGAGGCCGTGCGCGCCGTCCACGCCGCGCTCGCCGCGGGCGCCCCGATCGGCATCCACGGCGACTATGACTGCGACGGCGTCAGCGCCGCCGCGCTGCTGGCCGACGCGCTGGAGCGGCTCGGCGCGCGCGTCGAGGTGTATCTGCCCCACCGCGTGCGTGACGGCTACGGCGTGGCAGCCGAGGCGCTGCGCGCGTTCGCCGCCCGGGGCGTGCGCCTGGTGCTCACCGTCGACTGCGGCATCACCGCCAACACGGAGGTGGCGCTGGCCACCGAGCTGGGGCTCGACGTGGTCGTCACCGACCACCACCACGTGCCCGTGGCGCTGCCCGCAGCCCGCGCGGTGCTCAACCCGCGCCAGCCAGCCTGCGGCTACCCGTTCCGCGACCTGGCGGGCGCCGGCGTGGCGTTCGTGCTGGCGCGCGCGCTGCTGCACAGCCGCCTGCCCCCAGCCGCCGCCGAGGAGGCGACCGCGGCGCTGCTCGACCTGGCTGCCCTGGGCACCATCGCCGACCTGGTGCCCCTGGTAGGCGAGAACCGCACGCTCGTGGCCCGCGGCCTACAGGTGCTCAACGCCGCCCGCCGGCCCGGCGTGCGCGCGCTGCTCCAGGCCGCGCGGGCGACGCCCGGGGCGCTCACCGCCCAGCAGGTCGCCTTCGCGCTCACCACGCGCCTCAACGCCGCCGGCCGTATGGGCGAGGCGGTCGATGCCCTGCGGCTACTGCGCGCGCCCGACGTGGCGACAGCCGAGCCGCTGGCCGCGCAGCTGGAGGCGGCCAACCGCGCGCGCCAGGCGGCGGTGGAGGCGGCGATCGCCGAGGCCAGCGCCCAAGTCGACCCCGCCGCGCCCGCCCTGATCATCGCCGGACAGTTCCCGCTGGGCGTGGTCGGCCTGGTCGCCCACCGGCTGGCCGAGCGGACGGGCCGCCCGTGCGTGGTGCTCGACCACGACGGGACGCTCTGCCGTGGCTCGGCGCGGGGCCCCACGGGCTTCCACCTCGCCGAGGCGCTCGCCGCCTGCAGCGACCTGCTGCTGAAGTACGGCGGCCACGCCCAGGCGGGCGGCTGCACCCTGCGCGCCGAGCAGCTGCCGGCCTTCACCGCGCGCTTCCAGGCGCTGGCCCGCGCGGCCCTGGGCGACGCCCCCCCGCCGCCCCGCCTCTGTGCCGACGACGCGCTGCCCCTGACGGCGCTGGACTGGGATCTCGCCGAGAGCCTGCGCGCGCTGGAGCCGTGCGGCCTGGGCAACCCGCCGCCGCTGTTCTACACGCCCCGCGTGCGGGTGCGCGAGGCACGGCCCCTTGGACGAACCGGCACCGTGTTATGGGTCGGCGACAGCGGTCCCAGCGCGCGCGCCACCTGGTTCGGCCCGGGCGACGCGCCCCCGCCGGGGCAGTGGATCGACCTCCTCTACGAGGTAGAGCGGCGCGAGTGGGACGGCCAGGTGCGCCTGGACCTGCGGCTGCGCGCCTGGCGCCCGGCCGCGGCGCGCGCGGCGCTGCCGCTGGCGACCGACGAGCCAGCGTAATCGCCGCGCCGCCTGCGGCTGGGCCGAACGCGGCGCCCGCACGCCCGCGCCTCTCCTAAAGCGCGGGCGAAGAGAAACCACCCTCCTGCTGCGGAGGGTGGTTTCGGTCGCCTCCAGCCTCTTAAGCCCCTTGCGGCTGGCGCGAGGGGCAACCGCCTCAGAGCCCCTGGATGCACGCCGAGCGCTGCAGCGTCTCGGACACCCAGTAGCCCGGGTAGATATTGCCGCCGCCGTTGGCGATCGCGCCGCCGATGCCGCCCGGGCCGCTCACCCGGCCGCCGAACAGCCCGCTGATCGAGGACAGCGAGCCGTTCCACGCGCCGGTGGCGCCGCCCGCGCCGAGGAAGTACGGGCTGACGCTGCCGGCGAAGTTGACCTGCGGGTAGGTGCCCACGCCAGCAGCCCAGTAGCCTTGTACCCCGAGCCCCACCAGGCCGCTGAGCGTGGACTGAATGCCGCCCAGCCCCTGCGGGAAGCCGAGCGCGTAGCCACCGTACACGCCCAGGCTCAGGATATCCATGTTGCCGAATGCGGGCGCGA
>Ga0070737_10001167_pt1 | contig 40183 bp, 29 predicted proteins | sample Coa_R1_10_FD_66438 | JGI IMG/M metagenome (GOLD analysis project Ga0070737, IMG submission 66438) | Surface soil microbial communities from Centralia Pennsylvania, which are recovering from an underground coalmine fire - Coalmine... | ecosystem: Environmental > Terrestrial > Soil > Unclassified... | reverse complement strand
GGCGCAGGCCGGCATATGCGGCGCGGCCAGGCGAATCGGGCTGCCTTCCCGGCCCCGGCGCGGCCCGCCGGTGCCGGCCCGCGGCCTGCGGGTGCCGGGCGGCGGTCTGCGGGCGGCGCGGGCAGCGGGTGCCGGGCGGCGCGGGCGGCGGTCTGCGGGAGCCGGGCGGCGCGGCCGGCGGGCGGCGGTCTGCGGACGCCAGACCGCGGGCCCGCCGCCTAGCCGGCGGTGACCGTGATGTGGCTGCCGTGGTGGCCCTTGCGGACGTGGATCCGGGCAGGGATGCGCTGGCGGAGCTCGGTGACGTGGCTGACGATGCCGACGATGCGGCCGCCTTCGCGCAGGCCGTCGAGGACGTTCATCACCTCCTCAAGGGTGTCCTCGTCTAGGGTTCCGAAGCCCTCGTCGACGAACAGCGCCTCCATCGGCGTGCCCGCCGCTTCGGCGGTGACGACGTCGGCGAGGCCGAGGGCGAGGGCGAGGCTGGCCAGGAAGGTCTCGCCGCCGGACAGCGTGCTCGTGTCCCGGTCGATCCCGGTCCACGAGTCGCAGGCGAGCAGGCCGAGCCCGGCCCGCCCGCCGCCGCGCCTGGCGTCGGTGTGCACCAGCGAGTAGCGGCCGGCGGTCATCGTCAGCAGCCGCTGGCTGGCCGCGGCGGCGACCTCCTCCAGGCGCGCGGCCAGCACGAAGCTCGACAGCGTCATGCGGTACTTGTTGGCCCCTAGCCCGGCGGCCAGGTCGGCCAGGTGCCTGGCCTGCTCGGCCTGCTCCCTAAGCGGTCCGAGCACGGCGAGCGCCTCGGCGAGCTGCGGCTGGAGCAGGGACAGCTGCTCAGCGGTATGCCGGGCGCTGCCGTGTGCCTTCTCCGCGGCCGCGTACGCCTCCCGCGCCTCCTCGGCGGCTTCGGCGCAGGCCTGGACGGGCGCCGGCGGGTCGAGGGGGACATCCAGGTCGGGGTCGGCGAGGAGCGAGGCGACGGCTTCGGCCTCGGCTTCGTGGCGGGCGATGCGGTCGGCCGCGTCCCGGCGCCAGGCGGCGTCCCGCGCGGCTGCCCGCGCCATCTCGACCGCCTCCGGGCCCGGGGCGGTCGAGATGGCGGCACCGGGGAGAGCGGCGCCGAAGCCGGCGCCGACGGCGGCGCGGACCGCGCGCTCGTTCGCGTCCCGCGCCTCCGCCGCCGTGCGCGCGGCGTCGTCCGCGGCGTCCGCGGCGGCGGTCAGCGCCTCGGCCAGGCGGCGCGCGGTGTCGAGAGCGGCGGCCAGGTCGGGCTCGCCGCCGAGCTGGGCGTGCAGTTCCGCGCGCCGGTCGGCGGCACGCCGCGCGGCGGCGTCCGCCTCGGCCAGGGCGGCGGTGCGCTGCCCGGCGAGCTCGGCCTGCCTGCGCTCGGCCTCCGCGATGGCGTTGTCGAGGGCTTCAAGGCGCCGCTGGAGGTCATCGAGGTCAGCGGCGGCCGCGGCGAGCCGGGCGGCGTCGTCCTCGGCCTGGCGGGCGTCGTCCTCGGCCTGGCGGGCGGCGGCGGCGAGGGCCATGGCGTCTTCCGGCACGGCGAAGCCCATGTCCGACAGGCGCTGGGTGAGCCCGCTGATCTCCGCGTCGGCGGCGGCGACCCGCCGGGCCGCATCGTCCGCCGCCTGGCCGGCCTCGTCGGCGGCGGCGTTGGCCGCGTCTTCCTGCTCGCGGGTCACCGGCGCGCCGGTCAGCTCGCAAGGCGCGGGGTGGTCGGGGGAGCCGCATACCGGGCACGGGACGCCGTCGACGAGGGTGGCGGCCAGTTCGGCGCGCATGCCGCCGATGCGCGCCTCGCGGATCCGCAGCGCTTCCTCCTTCAGGTCGAGCGCTTTGCGCCGCGCGTCCGCATGCGCCTTGTCCAGGCGTTCCCGTTCGGCGCGTTTTCCGACCAGGGCAGCGGAGTCCGCGGCCACCCGGCGGGCGGTGTCAGCCGCCGTCCGCGCCGCGGGCAGGTCCGCCGCCGCCTGGCTGGCGGCGTCGCGCGCTGCGACGGCCTGCGGGCGCGCGTCCTGGCGGCTCGCGGCTTCGGCCCGCACCTTGCCCAGCTCCTGGGCTAGCCGGCCGGCCCGCTCCCGCGCGGCGGCCGCCGCCCCGTCCTCGTCGGCTGCCTGCTGCGCGACGGCTCGCAGCGCGTCCAGCCTGCCGCACTGCGCTCGCTGCCGCTCGGCGGCGGCCCGCAGCGCCGCGGGGCTGACCGGCGGCCGCGCCGCCTCGCCGGGTGCGGCCGCCGGCTGGATCCGCGCCAGCACGTCGGCCGGGATCGCGGCGAGTGCGCGCTCTTCGGCCGCGGCGGCCGCGGCCGCGGCGGCGGCCGCCCGGTCGGCCTCGTCGAGCACCGGGGCTACCTCGGCCGCCCGCGAAGCGGCGTCCGCCGCCGCGCGCAGCCGCGCCACCTCGGGGGCGGCGGACGCGAGGTCGGCCTGGCGGCGCAGGGCCTCGCGGCGGCGCCGCTGCCGGTCCGCGAGCTGCTGGGCCTCGCGCTGCGCGGCGAGCGCCGCGTCCAGATCCCGCTCGCGCGCCGCGACGGCCGCCGCGGCCGCCGTCACCTCGGCCATGGCGCTGGCCGCCAGGCCGGCCGCCCACGTCTCCTGCCACGGGCCGGCACCGCCTTCGCCCGGCGCGTCCGGCGGCGCCTCCGGCATCGGCACGCCAGCGGCCTGGGCGACACGGGCCAGCAGACGGTCCACCGCCCCGGATGCCTCGGCGACCGCGCCGGCGGTGGTGCGGCGCCGCTCGGCCAGCCAGTCTTCGACGGCACGGAACCGGTCGGTGCCGAACAGCTTCTGCAGCAGCCGCGCCCTGGCTTCCGCATCGGCGTGCAGGAACTGCGCGAACTGCCCCTGCGGGAGCAGGACCACCTGGAAGAACTGCTCGGCAGACATTCCCATCAGGCCCGCGATCTCGGCGTCCGCCTCCCCGGCACGGGCCGACTTGACCTCCCACGTGCCGTCCGGCGAGCACTCCTCAAGCCGCACGGACGCGGGCTCCCTGGTCATGCCGGTTCCCGACCGCTTCGGGCGCTCCTGCTCCGGTTTGCGGGTGATCCGCAGCCGCCGCCCGCCGATCGTCGCCTCCAGTTCCACCTCGGTGCGGACGTCCGCGGCCGCGTGATCGGAACGAAGCCGCCTGGCCTTGCCGCGCTCCCCCGGCACGCGGCCGTAGAGCGCGAACGCGATCGCGTCGAGCAGCGTGGTCTTCCCGGCGCCGGTCTCGCCGTGCAGCAGGAACAGTCCCTCCAGGTCATCGAAGCTGACCTGCTCGGTCCCCGCGAACGCCCCGAAGGCCGTCACGCGGAGCCGGTGGGGCCGCATCAGGAGGCCCCGCCGCGGGCGGCCTGGAACGCGGCAGCGAACAGGTCGCGCTCCGCGGGCGCGGCCGGCGTGCCGCGCACGTGCTGGACGAACTCGGCCGCGATCGCGAGGTCGTCGCGCCCCCTTACGCGGTCACCGTAGCTGCGGCTGTCGGCGGTCACGCCCTCCGGCTTGAACTCCAGCGTCAGGATGTGCGGGAAGCGCCTGCGGAGCCGGTCCATCGCGGCCTCCGGACGGGCCGCGTCGACGAGCGTCACGGACAGGAAGTCTCCCTCGCAGTCGGCGTACTCCGGCGAGGTGAGCAGGTCATCGATGCGCCCGCGCAGCACGGTCAGCCGGCGGTAGCCCGGCGCCGGCACCCGCTCGACGCGCGTCTTCCCGTCCACGCCGATCTCCACGAGCCAGCTTCCCTTCTTGTGGCGCGCCTCGGAGAAGGAGTAAGGCAGCGGCGATCCGCTGTAGCGCATGTGCTCGGCGAGCGTCTGCTGGCCGTGCAGGTGACCGAGCGCCACATAGCTGAACCCGTCGAAAAGCGACAGCGGGACATCCCCCACGCCGCCGACCGAGATGTCCCGCTCGGAGTCACTGCCCGCTCCCCCGTGCACCCAGGCGTGCGCCATCACCACCGTGCGGGTCATGCCGCGGGCCGCCGCGTCGGCGCGGATCTGCCGCACCGCGGCGCCGAGGACGGCCTCGTGGCTCCTCGCCCCCTCGGCGGCGGGTTCCAGGTACGGCACCCCGTACACGGCGACCGGGCCGTGGTCGTCGTGGAGGATGACCGGTTCCGCCAGCTTGCCGGGCCTGGTGCGCAGGTGCACGCCGACCGCGTCGATCAGCCCGCTGTTGACCCCCAGGCGCCGGGCGGAGTCATGGTTGCCGCTGATCAAGATCACCCGGGCGCCGGTCTCGCGCAGCCGCACCAGCGCATCGTCATACAAGGCCACCGCGTCCACCGGCGGCACCGCGCGATCGTAGACGTCGCCCGCGACCAGCACGGCGTCCACCCGTTCGGCGCGCGCGGTCTCCACCAGGTGATCGAGGAACCGGCACTGCGCGTCGCGCAGGTCGGCCCGGTGCAGCGACCGCCCGAGATGCCAGTCGGAGGTATGCAGGAATCGCATGGCACGGACCATAGCGAATCCGTCTGACATTACGCGCCGGTTCCGGGCGGCCACGCTCTCGCGGGCGAACCGGAAAACCTTCACCGTGAAATCCGGAATGGGGCCCTCGCGGAATGCTGGCGTCGTCTTCTATGCCGGACGGCGGGGTTCTATGCCGGACGGCGGCGGCGGGCGGCGGGGCGGCCGGCGGCGCAGCCTGCCGTTGGCGCCATCGGCCTGGATAGAGCATGCCGTTGGCGCCATCGGCAGGCTGGAGAAGGGCCATCTCACCATCCGAGACGTCACACTGAACCCGCCGCAGCCCACAGGAATGAAAGCAGCCCCACAGGAATGAAAGAGGCCGCAGCCCCATCCCACGGGAATGAGAGAGGCCGCAGCCCCACGGGAATGAGGCAGCCTCACGGTAATGATAAAGATACGCAGATCGCCGGAGCCCTGACGCAGCTGCTCCTCTCCGGCCCTGCCGCCCGACCGGTCTCCGGCCCTGCCGCCCGACCGGATGAATGTGACATTCAGCCGGCTATTACCGGCTCGGTGTCACATTCATCCGGTTGGCAGCCGCCCCGGCCCGGGGCGGGGTGAGCCGCGGAGCTGTGCGGGGCCGGAACTGTGCGGGCAGGGCGGGAGCCGTGCGGAGCCGGAGCCGTGCGAGGCGGAAGTGCGGGCGGGGCGGGAGCCGTGCGGGCGGCAGGCGTTCGCGCGGCGCGGAAGGCCGTTAGTTTCGGAAATGAAACATCGCGATGCCGTGTTGGAAGTCCTGGCTTACCAGCGCACCTCATTCATCGGGGACGGATGGACGACAACGGCAGCCAGCGGAGCAGCGAGGCCCGCTGGATCAGGCGGCTGGCGGGATACTGCTGGCGGTTCCGGCGGGACGTGGTGCTCGCGCTGGCGGGCTCGCTGCTCTACGTGGCGGCGACGCTGACGATCCCGCTGTTGCAGCGGGCGGTCATCGACAACGTGATCGTCGCGCGGCGGGAGCCGGTCTGGCCGCTGGCGGCCGGCCTGCTGATCGCCGCGGCGGCCAACTTCGCCGGCATTTACATCCGGCGGTTCCGCGGCGGCCGGATCGCGCTCGACGTGCAGCACGCCATGCGCACCGAACTGTTCGACTCGCTGTCGCGGCTGGACGGCGCCCGGCAGGACGAGATCCACACCGGCCAGCTCGTCGGCAGGTCGATCTCCGACCTCAACATGGTGCAGGGCCTGCTCAGCATGGTGCCGCTGACCCTGGGCAGCCTGTTCCTGTTCGTCTTCTCCCTGGTCATCATGGTCACGCTGTCGCCGCTGCTCGCGCTGGTCGCGATCGCCGTCGCGCCCGCGCTGTGGCTGATCGCCCGGGCCTCCCGCGTGAAGCTGTTCCCGGCTAGCTGGCACGCGCAGCAGCAGGTGGGCGAGGTCGCCGCGATCGTGGACGAGGCCATCGGCGGGGTCCGCGTCGTCAAGGGGTTCGGCCAGGAAGAGCGGGAGATGCGGCGGATGGAGGCCGCGAGCGAGAACCTGTTCGGCTCCCGGCTGCGGATGATCAGGCTCACCGCCAGGTACAACCCCGCCCTCACCGTGATCCCGTCGCTCGGGCTGGTCGGCGTGCTCGCGCTCGGCGGCTGGCTGGCCATCGGCGGGCACGTGACGCTCGGCACGTTCCTGGCGTTCTCCAGCTACCTGGCACAGCTCGCCGGCCCGGTGCGGGTGCTCACCGGCCTGGTGACGATCGGCCAGGAGGCCCGCGCCAGCGTCATCCGCGTGTTCGAGGTGATCGACTCGCGTCCCACGATCACCGATAAGCAGGGCGCGATCGAGCTGCCGGCGGACGCGGCCGGGATCACGTTCGACGACGTGCAGTTCGGCTACGTGCCGTCGCAGCCGGTGCTGCGGGGACTGTCGCTGGAGGTCAGGCCGGGCGAGACGGTCGCGGTCATCGGCCCGTCCGGTTCGGGCAAGTCCACGCTGTCGCTGCTGCTCCCCCGGTTCTACGACGTGCGCGGGGGCGCCGTCCGCATCGGCGGCCATGACGTGCGCGACGTGACGCAGCAGTCGCTGCGCACCGCCATCGGCATGGTCATGGAAGACAGCTTCCTGTTCTCCGACACCGTCCGCGCCAACATCGCCTACGGGCAGCCGGACGCGACGTTCGAGCAGGTGGTCGCCGCGGCCAGGGCCGCCGAGGCCGATGAGTTCATCCGCGCCCTGCCGGACGGCTACGACACGGTGATCGGCGAGCAGGGCTTCACCCTCTCCGGGGGCCAGCGGCAGCGGGTCGCCCTGGCCCGGGCGCTGATCACCAGCCCCCGGCTGCTGCTGCTCGACGACGCCACCTCGGCGGTCGATCCGCGGATCGAGGCCGGGATACACGCCACCCTGCGCCGCGTCATGGCCGGCCGGACCACCCTGCTGATCGCGCACCGCAGGTCCACGCTGAACCTCGCCGACCGGATCGCGGTGCTCACCGCCGACGGCCGCGTCGCCGACGTCGGCACGCACGAGGAGCTCACCGAGCGCTCGGAGCTGTACCGGCTGCTGATCTCCGGGCCCGGCGACGACGCCGAGGGCATCGACGCGGGCGAGCTGCCCGGGGAGCTTCCCGGGGAGAGCGGCACCGGGGCCGGCGGTACAGGCGCCACCGGTCAGAGCGGCGGCGGGGATGGGGCGCAGCCACGGCTGCGTTCGGGATACTCCGGGACGGAAGCGGCGGCGCGCGGCGGCGCGCGGATGGGCGGCGGCGCGCGGATGGACGGCATGATCGGCAGCCTCCCGCCGAGCCCGGAACTGCTCGCCAAGGTGGCGGCGCTGCCTCCGGTGAAGGACAGGCCGAAGGTGGACCTCGCCCGGGCGCGCGCCGCGGACCGGCACTTCACGCTGCGCAGGCTGCTGCGGCCGATCGCGATCGCGCTGATCGCCGGGCTCGTTCTCGACGGCCTGGACACGGCCGCCAACCTGGCGCTGCCCGCGCTCGTGCGCGGCGGGATCGACCAGGGGGTGGAGGCGCGGGCGTTCGGGATGGTGGCCGTGATGGCGCTGGCCGGGCTGGCGATCGCGGGCGGCGACTGGCTGGTGAACATCGCCGAGACCATGGTCGTCGGGCGGAACGGCGAGCGGCTGCTGTTCACGCTGCGGGTGAAGATCTTCGCGCAGCTACAGCGGCTGGGGCTCGACTTCTACGAGCGCGAGCTGTCCGGGCGCATCATGACCCGGATGACGACCGACGTGGACGCGCTGTCCACGTTCTTGCAGACCGGGCTGGTCACGATGATCAGCTCGGTGCTGACGTTCGCCGGGGTGCTCGTCGCGATGCTGGTCATCAGCGTGCGACTGGGCCTGTTCGTGCTGGCGATCATGCCGTTCCTGATCGCGGCGACCGTGGTCTTCCGCGCGAAATCCGCCAAGGCCTACACCGAGGCGCGGGAGAAGGTCAGCGTGGTCAACGCCGACCTGGCGGAGAACGTGGCCGGGCTGCGGGTCACCCAGGCGTTCCGCCGGGAGTCCCGGAACAGGGAGCGGTTCGCCGGGCGCAGCGACGCCTACCGCCGGTCCCGGCTGCGGGCGCAGCGCTACATCGCGCTGTACTTCCCGTTCGTGCAGACGCTGTCCACGGTGGCGTCGACGCTGGTGCTGGTGCTGGCCGTGGGGCAGGTGCGGTCCGGCGCGCTGACGACGGGCGCGCTGATCGCCTACCTGCTCTACATCGACATGGTGTTCTCGCCGGTCCAGCAGCTGTCGCAGGTGTTCGACGGGTACCAGCAGGCGGCGGTCGGCCTACAGCGGATCAAGGAGCTGCTGCGGCTGCGGACGTCGACCCCCGAGCCGGCCGACCCGGTGCCGGTGCCCGCGGCCGGGCTGACGGGCCGGATCGAGCTGCGGGACGTGCGGTTCAGCTACGCCGGCGGCCCGGCGCTGCCCGGCGCGCCCGCTCCAGGCGGACCGGGGGGACCGGGAGGACCGGATGGGCCGGGACGGCCGGGGGGAACCCCGGGCGAGGCGATCGCCGGCGTGTCGTTCACCGTCTCCCCGGGGGAGACCGTGGCCCTGGTCGGGCAGACGGGGGCGGGCAAGTCGACGATCGTCAAGCTGATCGCGCGGTTCTACGACGTGACCTCCGGGGCGGTGCTGGTGGACGGGACAGACGTGCGGTCCTACGACCTCACCGCTTTCCGGCGCCGGCTCGGCGTGGTGCCGCAGGAGGCGTACCTGTTCAGCGGCACGGTCGCGGAGGCGATCGCGTACGCGCGGCCGTCCGCGTCGATGGCGGAGATCGAGGCGGCGGCGCGGGCGGTGGGCGCGCACGAGATGATCATGCGGCTGCCCGGCGGCTACGGCCATGAGGTGGGCGAGCGCGGGCGGAGCCTGTCCGCCGGCCAGCGGCAGCTCATCGCCCTGGCGCGGGCCGAGCTCGCCGACCCTGACATCCTGCTGCTCGACGAGGCGACGGCGGCGCTCGACCTGGCCTCGGAAGCGGCGGTGACCAGGGCGACGCGGCAGCTTACCGCGTCGCGGACCACGATCGTCGTCGCCCACCGGCTCACCACCGCGGCCCGGGCGGACCGGATCGTGGTGATGGACCGCGGGCGCGTCGCCGAGATCGGCACGCACGAGGAGCTGCTGGAGCGCGGCGGGGTGTACGCGGGGCTGTGGGACGCCTTCGTCGGCGAGTCCGAGTACGCCGCCTGACCGGGGCGGAGCCGCCGCCTGGCCGGGGCGGAGCCGCCGCCTAGCCGGGCAGGGACGGGCCCTGGAGGAGGGCGCCCCCGTCGATCGGGTAGACGCCGCCGGTCATGAAGCTCGACGCCTTGGAGGCCAGCAGCAGGGCGAGGCCGCGGATCTCCGCGGGATCGCCCATCCGGCCGAGCGGCACGACCGCGTTCCACCGGGCCTCGGCCTCCGGCGGCATCGGGCCGCCGCCCAGGTTGGTCTTGAACGGTCCGGGCGCGATCGCGTTCACCCGGACGTTCCACCGCGCCAGGTCGTGCGCGGCCTGCCTCATGAAGTTCACGACCCCGGCCTTGGCCACCGTGTACGAGTACGGCGTGAACGGGTCGTTGCGCAGGCCCGCGGTGGAGGCGGTGACGACGATGCTGCCGGACCGCTGCCGTTTCATGTGCGCGGCGGCGGCCCGGACGGTGTGCACGACGCCGTGCAGGTTCACGTCGATCAGGGCGTGGTAATCGGTCATGTCGAAGCCGTCGATCGTGCCCTCGGGGACCAGCAGCGGACGGCCGCGCGCGATGCCGGCGTTGGCGAAGGCGATGTCGATCCGCCCGTGGTCGGCGACGATCCCGTTCACGAGGGAGCGCACCGCCGAGGCATCGCTGACGTCGAGTCGCGCGCCCTTGACGACCGCTCCGGACTCGGCGAGCGCGGCGGCCGCCTTCTCCAGGCGCTCGGCGTTCTGGTCGGCGACGACCACGGTCGCGCCGCAGTCCGCCAGGATGGACGCGAACGCGTAGCCGAGCCCCGACGCGCCCCCGGTGACCAGCGCCACCTGGTCCCGCACGTCGAACAGCCCGGCCAGCACGCCGCCGACCCTGGCCGCAGCGGGTCCGGCCCCGGATGCGGGGCCGGCCGGTTCCTGACTCACGCGTGCCTCCCAGCTCAGGCGGACCGCTTCCGCTTGAAGAAGCGGTCGCGGGTCGCCTTCGGAATCGTGATCGCGGCGACCAGCGCGGCGCCGTAGAAGATCTGCTGGATGTATGCCTGCGTGCCGAGCAGCTCCAGTCCCGCCGTGCCCGTGGCCAGGAAGTAGACCGCGATCAGGGCGCCGAGCGGGTTGATGCGGCCCGGCTTGATCGCGGTCACCCCGAGGAAGACCGCCGCGTAGGCCGGGAGGATCAGGGAACTCCCCGCCGTCGGGTCGACCGTCCCGTTGGTGCCCGCGTACGCGATCCCCGCGATGCCGGCGATGCCCGCCGCGAGGATGAAGGCCCAGGACCGCTGGCGGTTCACCCGCACGCCGCTCAGCCGCGCCACCTCGCGCGACTGCCCGATCACGAGAGCCTTCTGCCCGACAGGCGTGAAGCTGAGCACGTACCAGACAACCAGGAAGATCGCCAGGCCGTAGTAGAACTCCAGCGGAATCGACAGGAAGTTGTTCGTGAAGATCCAGTTCGACAGGTTCGTCGAAACGATCCCGACGCTGTTGTCCCCGGAGATGATGTAGATGATGCCCTGCACGATCGTCATCGTGCCGAGCGTCACGATGAACGGGTCGTTGTCGAAGTACACGACGAAGAAGACGTTGACCAGGCCGACCACGAGCGCCGCGCCGATCCCCGCCAGGCAGGCGAGCACCACGTTCGTGTGGTGCTGCACGTTGAGCACGGCCAGGGTCATCGCGCTGATGCCCAGCGAGGAGCCGAGCGACAGGTCGACGAAGTCGCCCATGACCGTCGGCAGCAGCACGGCCATCACGAGGATGAACAGCACCGCCTGGCCGCCGAGGATGTTGGAAAGGTTGCCGATCGTCAGGAAGGTCGAGGGTATCGCCGCCCCGAACGCGGCGACCAGGGCGGCGAACACGATGAGGATCGCGTAGCGCTGGATGCCCAGGCGACGGCCTGTCGGGGGCTGCGCGACGCGCGCCGCCCGCTCCTCCTGATGGTCGGCTTCGGCGGGAGCAGCCGCTCCGTGTGGGGTGCTCATGAGTCATCCCTCTCCTGCTGGCCCGGGCCAGCCGGCCTCGTCTGCCGCAGTGCCGCGGCGCTGATTGCTTCCTCGTTCAGGTCTTCCCCGGTGAGCGTGGCGGTCTGCCTCCCCTGGGTGAGCACGATCACCCGGTCGCAGACCTCCGCGAGCTCACCGAACTCGGTCGTCACCCACAGCACCGCCATGCGGTGCAGCGCGGCGGCTGACTTCACGAACCGGTAGATGTCCCGCCTGGCGCCGACGTCGACCCCCTGCGTCGGCTCGTGCAGCAGCAGCAGCCGCGGCCGGGCGATGAGCCACTTCGCGAGCAGCGCCTTCTGCTGGTTGCCGCCGGAGAACGTCGAGGCGACGGCGTGCGGCAGGGGCGGCCGGATCAGGAACCGGTCGATGGCTTCGCGCGCAAGCTCCACAAGCTCGCCGCGGCGGAAGATGCCGCGCTGGTAATGCTCGTCCTCGACGAGCATGACGATGTTCTCCCACAGGGTCAGCCCCTGGCTCAGGCCCTGCACCGCGCGGTCCGCGGGGACGAGGGCGATGCGCTCCCGGACGCTGCGCTGGGGGGTGAGCCCGGCGACGTCCAGGGTCTCGGTTCCCAGGCGCAGCGTGCCGCCGATAGCCTGGCGCGCGCCGAACAGCAGGTACGGCAGTTCCTCGGCACCCGAGCCGATGAGGCCGGCCACGCCGAGGATCTCCCCGGGGCCGATCTCGAACGACAGGTCGTGCAGCCGTTCGTCGGTCAGGTGCCCGACCGCGACGTTCTCGCCCTGCTCCGGCGCGCCGCCCGTGCCGGCGGCTTCCATCGCCGCCAGGGTCTCCTCGACCGCGCGCACGTCTTCGACCGGGGCGATCTCCGGCGCGGCGGATTCGGCCAGCCGGGCCTGCGCCCCGACGATGAGGTCGACCAGCTCGTGCTCGTGGATGTCGGCCGTGGCCTCCTCGGCGACGACCCTGCCGTCCCTGAGCACGACGACGCGGTCGGTGATCGCGCGGACCGCGGCCAGGTCGTGCGAGATGAACAGCACGGCCGCCCCCTCGGCCACCACGGTCCGGATGAGGTCGAAAAGGCGGTCGACCTCCTCTTCGGGGAGGAACACGGTCGGCTCGTCCAGGACGAGCACCGAGTGCTCGGAGCCGCTTCGGGCGCGGTACCTGCGCAGGTCTTCCGCGGCCCGGACGATCGCGAGCCGCGCCTGATCGACCGGCGCCAGATCGCCCGTCTGCCGGTCGAGGTCGAGGCCGACCTGGTAACGGTCGAGGACGGCCGCGGCGCTGCGGTGCTCACGGCGCCAGTTGATCGGCGCCCAGGCCCGCGCGCCGCCCCCGATTCGCTGGCCGAGCGTCAGGTTCTCCAGGACGCTGAGCCCCGCCGCCAGCGCGAGGTTCTGGTACACGAAGCTGAGCCCGATCTCGCTCGCCTGGCCGGGCGCGAGGGGCAGCGGGATCTCCTCGCCGCCCACGAAGAGGCGGCCGCCTGGCTCCGGGTCGTACACCCCGGCCAGCACCTTCACCAGCGTCGACTTGCCCGAGCCGTTCTGCCCGAGTAGCCCGACCACCTCGCCCTGGCCAATGCGGAGGTCCACGCGGTCCAGCGCCCGGTTGCTGCCGAAAACCTTGGAGATCTGGCGCAGCTCGACTGCCGGGGGAGCGGATGCCTGCTCCAACCCATGCCTCCTTTTCTCTGCTGCTCGCTTTTCTCTGCTGCTCGTTCTCTGCTCGTTCTCTGCTGCTCGGGAGCGCTTTCCCCGCTGCTCGGGAATGCGTCCGGGACGGGGCAGCAGCCCGGTGCGGGATCGCCCGCCCGGGCCGCTGCCCTCCCGCAGAACCAGTGCGTCAGGGCGCGGCTGTCATCGCGCCGTTCAGCGTCGCCGCGGCGGTCAGCGCGCTGCCCGACAGCGGCGGCAGCCCCAGCAGACCGCGGAAGCCGTTGACCCAGCTCGTCCCCCAGCCGCCGGTCGTGAGGACGTTGACGGCGTTGTCCGGGGTGGCGATCCGGTCCGGGCCGATGGCCTTGTCGTAGGGGATGGGCGGCAGCTTCTCCAGCGCACGGACGGTCTGCAGGACCAGCAGGTAGCCGGTCCACGGCGGGTAGCCGCCGATGTCGCTCTGGATGATGCTCTTGCCCGGTTCGGCGGTCTGCAACTTGATGAAGGGCGTGCCGCCGCCGAAGGCGAGGTAGGTCTTCACGGTGGTGGTGCGGTGCGCGGCCTGGATTCCGGCGAGCACATAGGTCAGCATCCCGGCGTAGTCGGGGAAGACCACGGTCACGTTGGGGTGCTGGAGCAGCGCCGAGGTCAGGGTGCTCGCGACGTCCGTCTGCCAGTTCGGCACCTCGACGTTCACCTCGGTCAGCGTGCAGCCGGGGCAGGTGGCCTTCAGCTCGGCCTTCAGCGAGCTCTCCATGATCGCCGTGGCCGGCGCCGCGTCCGACGTGATCGCGATGGCGTTGAACGGCTGGCCGTTGTGCTGGACGACCGCCTGGTCGGCCGCCAGCTTGGCGTCGAGGGCGTAGGGGTCGACGTTGTTGTAGGTGATGTGCGCGGCCGCGGCCTCCTGCTGGGTCGCCCCGTAGACCGCCACGACGATGCCGGCCTTCTGCGCCTGGGCGAGCGCGGGCGCGTTCGTCGTCGGATCGTAGTCACACCCGAGGTCGATCGCGGCGTACCCCTGGTGGATCGCGTTCTCGATGGCGGTGTTGTGCTCGGCGGTCGTGCCCTGGTTGGCGAAGATCGTCGGCTTCATGCCAAGCGCGGAGGACAGTGCCGCGTCCGCCTGCGCGATCTCCGTGCACGCGGCAAGCGCGCTGTCGCCGGGCACGATCATGATCTTCTTGCCGCGCAGGTTCGAGGTGTTCGGTATCTTGCCGCCGTAGTTGGCCGCGTAGTCGCTGAAGTTCGGCACCTGTGCGGCCTGGTTCACCGCGCTGGCGAGCGCGGAGAGGTTCACGGACGAACCGCCGGCCGAGCTGGAGCTGCTGCTCGCGCTCGCCGCCGTCCCGCTGCCCGGATTGCCCGAGCTGCTCGAGCTGCTCGACGACGAGCACGCCGCCAGCAGCAGCGCGCCCCCCGCCGCGGTGAGCCCGAGCACCATGCGCGATGCGCGGGGATTTTTCCTATGAAGCCTGAAGCGTCTCATGCATCCTCGCATATGCCATGCAGGGTCTGAAGCAGACCACGCTGCCGATGACTGTCTGTCGCGCCTGGCCACGCCCCTCCACATGTCCACGTGCATCGCCCAGCGCTTGGTACAGACTTGATCTTCGCCAGAATGATTGTCAACAGCCCCGTCAACATGATCGCGTATCATTCTGGTCACTATCGTTAACCTAAATTCCGCGGCGCGGAAAGCTGTGCCATGCCACAGTGCATCGGGATCCTGACAGTCCCATGGCCACAGCCGCCCGGCCATTTCTATCACGGAGCGATACTTCCCGCCCTTCCCCGGAGACGGGCCCGCCGCCGAACTCGCCTTCAAAGAACGTTTATATCCACGGCGTCTATAGGCCGCATCAGCTCCCTGTATCCGGACGGCAGGCGCCGCGGGCGCGAAGGGCGGCCCGGCGCAAAAGCTGTGGACGGACACAGCCGGGCGGGCGCGCCGCTGACCACCGGCCATATTGTCAACAAGATGGGCGGCAACTTACGCTGGCGATGTCGCCGCGCGCCACGCCGCCCGGAACGGAACGGCGCCGCCCGGAACGGCACGGTGACGCCCGGAACGGCACGGTGACGCCCGGAACGGCATGGCGGCAGCGCGGCACACGCGGCACACGCGGGACAGGCCAGGACAAACCAGGACAAGCGGCTGCGGAAGGCAGAGAGCGAGTGCGCATGGTCGGTAACAGTTTCTCCCCGTCGGGCGCCGCCACGGAGCAGGCCAGGCCGGTGACCCTGGAACGCGGACGGCCGGTCACGGACACCGAACTGCTCTGGAGGGCGGACTGGATCCGGCTGCGGACGGTTGAGCTGATCGCGCAGGCGGGGCTCGGCCACTATTCGAGCACGTTCTCCTGCGCGGAGATCGTCGCGACGCTGTATTACCACACGCTGCGGCTGCGCCCGGGCGAGCCGCGCTGGCCGGACCGGGACAGGTTCCTGCTCGGCAAGGGGCACGTCGCCACCGGGCTCTGGCCCGTGCTCGCGGACCTGGGGTTCTACCCCAAGGACCTGCTCAAGCAGTTCGGGAAGGTCGGGTCGCCGCTGAACGACCATCCCAACATGCGGCTGGCGCCCGGCATCGACTTCAGTTCCGGATCGCTCGGCCACAACCTGTCGGTGGGCACCGGCATGGCGCTGGCGGCCCGGCTGTCCCGGCGCGACTACCGGACGTTCGTGCTCACCGGGGACGGCGAGCTACAGGAAGGCCAGGTCTGGGAGGCGGCGATGGCCGCCAGCCACTACAAGCTCGGCAACCTGGTCGCGATCGTGGACGCCAACGGCTTCTCCGGCAGCGGCCCCACCTCGCAGGCGATGAACATCGAACCGCTGCCGGCGCGGTTCGCCGCGTTCGGCTGGCTGGTACGGGAGATCGACGGGCACGACGTGGGCACGCTCCGGCAGACGCTGGACAGCCTGCCGGACACGAACAGCAAGCAGCCGGTCTGCATCGTGGCGCGCACCCGCAAGGGACACGGCGTCGAGTTCATGGAGAAGCAGCCGCAGGCCTGGCACCTGGGGCTGCTCACCCCCGAGCAGCAGGCCGACGTCGTCGCGGAGATCACCGCCCGGATGAAGCTGACGGAAGACGGCCGGTCCGCGCCAGCGGGCGAAGGGAGCACGAAGTGACCACGCCGGCAAACACGCCGACAAAGAAAATGGTCGACGTCTTCAGCGACATCGACCGTGACACCGCCCTCAAGGCGAACCCGTCCGGCTACGCCATCACCGAGCTCGCCGCGGGCGACGACCGTATCCTGACGCTCACCGCCGACCTGTCCAACGTGCTCGCCGAGTTCCGCAAGGCCTTCCCCGACCGCTACATCGAGCTGGGCATCGCGGAGACGAACTCGGTGTCGCTCGCGGCGGGCCTGGCCTGCTGCGGGTACGTGCCGTACATCTTCTCGATGGCGCCGTTCGGCGTGCTCAAGTGCGCCGAGCAGCTGCGCACCGACGTCGACTACAACCACCTGCCGGTCCGGCTCGTCGGCCGGCTGTCGGGTCTCGCCATGGGCTACTTCGGGACCAGCCACTACGCGGTCGAGGACATCGCGATCGCGCGCACCATGGCCAACACGACCGTGGTGGCGCCCGCGGACCCGAACGCGGCGCTCAGCCTGATGCGCGCCACCGCGGGCCTGGCCGGGCCGGTCTACATCCGGATCGCCGAGGCCACCGAGCAGGTCTACGACGAGGTGCCGGAGTTCGGCTACGGCGAGTGGCCACGGCTGCGCGAGGGGGGCGACATCACGCTGGCCGGGCACGGCATGGGCGCCGGCCTCGCGGTCCAGGCGGCCCGGCAGCTTGCGGCCGCCCACGGCATCGAGGCAGACGTGTTCGACGCCGCCTACCTCAAGCCCTACGACGAGGCGGCCCTCGTGGCCAGCGTCCGCCGCACCGGCAAGGTGCTCACGATCGAGGAGCACAGCGAGGTAGGCGGGCTCGGCAGCATAGTCGCCGAGACCGTCGCGCGGCACAAGCTGGCGGCCGACCTGGCGCAGGCCGCGCTGCCGGACGCCGACCTTGAGGTCGGCGTGCCCGCCGAACTGTATGAGTACTACGGGCTGACGGTGGCCGGCGTGGTCACCAGGGCCCTGGACCTCGTGAAGGGAAAAGCCGCATGACAGAACCCCTGCTCGACCCCACCGGCGACAGCGAGCGGGCCACCAACACCACGCTCGCCCCCCGGCCGCAGTCCCTGAGGGGCCTCACCGTCGGCCTGCTCGACAACACCAAGCCGAACGGCGCGGTCATCCTCCGCGCCGTCGGCCGCGAGCTTCAGGAGCGGTACGGCGTCAAGGAGGCCCGGATGTTCCGCAAGGGCTACTTCGGGACGCCCGTCGAGGAGTCCGTAGTCCAGCAGATGCTGCACAACTGCGACTTCGCGGTCGCCGGGATCGGTGATTGAGGCTCGTGCAGCGCGGCCAGTTTGGCCGATGGGATCGTGCTGGAGCGGGCCGGCATCCCCGCTGTCAGCCTGTGCACGGATGCCTTCCGGATCACCGCAGAAGCGATGGCGAACCAGCTCGGGTTCCCCGGTTACCGGTACGTCACCGTGCCGCACCCGGTCGCCAGCCGCACCGAGAAGGAGATCGCCGAGATGGCGCGCGACGCCCTGCCGGAGATCATCCGGGTGCTCGGCGCCGGACTGACCTACCTGGGGGTGCAGTGACGTGACGGAGGTAAACGCCGCCGAGGCCCGGCGCGCGATAGAGCACTACTACGAGCGCGGCTGGACCGACGGGCTTCCCGTCGTCCCGGTCACCGAGTCCTACCTCGCGGAGTTCCTGGCGACGACCAGCCGCGACCCGGACGAGGTGCTCATCCCGATGCCGCACCTCAACAAGAACCTCACCGTCCGGCTGGCCGCGATCAACGCGGCCCTGGCCGGCTGCCTGCCGCAGTACTTCCCGGTCGTGCTCGCCGCGTGGGACTCCTTCCTCAAGGACGGCATGGTGACCAGGGCGATCTGGCAGTCCACCACGGGGACGGCCCCGTTCGCCGTGGTCTACGGACCGGTCCGGCAGCGGATCGGGCTGAACTGCCGGGGCAACGTGTGGGGATCGGGGTTCCGCGCCAACGCGACGATCGGCCGGGCGATCAGGCTCGGCGCGATCAACGGCCTCGGGCTCAAGCCGCACGTGTTCGACCAGGCCACCCAGGGCACGCCGGCCAAGTACTCCTGCTGCATCGGGGAGAACGAGGAGGACTCTCCCTGGCCGAGCCTGGCCGCCGACAACGGCATCGGCCCGGACGACAGCGCCGTCTCCGCGACCGTCATCCGCTCGGTGCTGCACATCGAGGCCCGGCACACCACCGCGCCCGAGCAGCTCGCGGCGGACCTCGCCGACTCGTTCTGCCGCACCGGCGCGCTGGTGCGGGCACGGGCCAGCGGCTACGTGGTGCTGAACCCCGAGCACGCCCGCCTGCTCGACAAGGCCGGCTGGTCCAAGCAGGACCTGCGCCAGGCCATCGCCGAGCGCGGCTTCCGCACCTACCGGCAGCTCGCTGCCGCCGGCAAGGAGGCCGTCGCCGGCGGCACCGGCTGGCGGCTGCCCGCCGACCACCCGGACGCGATCCCGCAGGCCCCGCCGGAGGACCTGGACTCCCCGGTCCAGCTGATCGCCTCCGTCGACGCGGTCCAGATCGTGGTGGCGGGCGCGCCCAACGCGGGCGTGTCGTCGATCGTCGAGACGTTCGGTCCGTTCGACCGGCCGCCCGCGATCACCACGGTGGAGTAGGTAAAAGTAAATAGGTCAGCCCGTGGCGCTCGGCGCCTGCCGGGTTCCGGTCGCCGCGGGCCGCCCATCACGATCATCCCGAACGCACGCGGCTGACTCACCAGGAGAGACCTTGAGCACCACGATCACCGAGCCGAGCCGTCAGACGCCGGTCTACGGCGAATTCGACGTCGTCGTGGTCGGCGGCGGCCCGGCCGGGATCATGACGGCGGCCGCCGCGGCGCGCACGGGGCACTCCGCGCTGCTGATCGAGCGGTACGGGTTCCTCGGCGGCGCCGGCACGGCCGGGGGGCTGTCCACCTTCTGCGGACTGCACGCGCGGACATACGGCCAGGATGTGCGGGTGATCCGGGGACTGGCCGACGAGCTGCTCGACCGGCTGGCCAAGCTGGACGGGCTGAGCGCGCCGCACCTGACGATCGCCGACGGGATCGCGGCGCAGGCGTTCGACATCTCCGCCTACAAGATCGCCGCCGACGAGCTGGTCACCGGCTCGGGCGCGAAGGTCTTGTTCCACGCGATGGCCGTCGGCGCCGTCATGAGGGACGAGCGGACCATCGACGCGGTGCTGATCGAGTCCAAGTCCGGCCGCCACGCCGTCCGCGGCAGGTTCTTCGTCGACGCCTCCGGCGACGGCGACCTGGCCGCCTGGGCCGGCGTGCCCTGGGAGAAGGCGCCGCCGGTCAACGGGATGATGTACCCGTCGCTGATGTTCCGCATCAACGGCGTGGACGTGGCCGCGGCCGGCCCGGCGCCGTGGCGCACCGTCGAACGGCTGATGGACGAGGCGGAGAAGGCCGGCACCCATACGTTCCCGCGGAAGAAGCCGATCGTCCGCCCGCAGCGCAACCCCCTGGAGTGGCGGGCCAACCTTACCCAGCTGCGCACCGAGGACGGCGGCGCGATCGACGGCACCAACGTCGACGAGCTGACCCGCGGCGAGCTGATCGGCCGGCAGCAGGTGCTCGACGCGTTCACCTTCATCAGGGACCGCGCGCCCGGCTTCGGGAACTCCTACATCGTGGACATCGCCCCGCAGATCGGCATCCGCGAGACCCGCCGCATCAAGGGCGCCTACCAGCTCACCGAGGACGACGTGCTCGGCTGCGCCGACTTCCCCGACACGATCGGCGTCAACGGCTGGCCGGTGGAGGCGCACGTGGCGGGCACGGTCGAGTTCCGGTGGCAGCGTGACCCGCGGGGGTTCAACCAGCTTCCGTTCCGCATCATCGTGCCGGGCACCGTGGGCAACCTGTACGTCACGGGACGGTGCGCGTCGATGACCCACGGCGCGCAGTCCGCCGCCCGGGTGACCGGCCCGTGCTTCGCGATGGGCGAGGCGGCCGGCACGGCCGCGGGCATGGCACTGGACGCGGGCCTGCCCGGCGATCGGATCGACGTCACCGAGCTTCAGCGCCGCCTGGAGGACCAGGGCGCCTACCTCGGCCGCACCGCCCCTGAGCCATTGCTCTGAGACCCGCCGCGGCCGGGTATGCGGGCCGCGCCCGCGGGCGTGCCGTCGGACCAGGCCGCGGCGCATGCGACGGGCGAGGCGGGCGACATCGCGGCGGTCCTGCGGGCGGACGCGGCGCGCAGCACTCGCCGTTCCCGCCGGGCAAGCGCGCCAAGATCCCCGGTGCCCCCGGCCCCGCTCACCGCGCCGGGCCCGGGGGCCTGCGGCCCGCGCCGGGCCCGGGGGCCTGCGGCTGGGATATAAGGCCATCAGGCGCGTACGGCAACCACGCCCGGCCGGCAAACGCGGTGCCGGGCAGAACACCGCGGCAAGCCCCTCACGAGCGGCAAACGCCCCACGAATGGCAAACTCCCCCACGAGTGCGGCAAGCGCCCCGACGAAGGCCGCCATGTCTGAATTATAGGTTCAGACAAATCCGACTTCGCACACTTTCCGCATGGACATTTCGGGCATTACGGTCACTGGAGTGGTCGTAAGGTGTGCGAAGTAAGCTGCCGGGCGCGCACGACGCGCCCCGAGGGGCGCAGCGAGATACGGCAGGTGCGGATGTGGCGGGGTATGAGGTATACGGAGGAGGTGGGAGGTATACGGAGGGCGGGCGGGCCCGTGGGCGGGCGGGCCCGTGACCTGGTCGCCTCACCAGATGAGCTGGCCGTCTCCTCCCGAGGTCCGGATCTGGCTCCCCGCCGGTTGCCCAGCGCACGCGGGACGGCTCGGCCTGCCCGCACCCGCCAAGGCAGTTACCAGCTCACATGTCCGGAGCGGTAAACCGCCGGCGGCCATAGCCGGCGAGACTTCATTCACCGTGCTGGTTCCACCGTCCCCGGTGGACGGTCTCCGCCTTGGGCTTGCGCCGGCTGCTCAGGTCGCGGGGCGGCTCATCGCTGTAGCCGATAGATATCGCCCCGATGGGAGTGAACCGCGCCGGAACGCCGAACGCCGCCCGGTAGGCATCGATGCGTTCGATCGGAATGCCGAAGAAGCAGGCTCCGAGCCCGGCATCCACGGCGGTCAGCAGCATCAGCAGTGACGCGAACCCGGTGTCGATATCCCAGTACGGAGCGGACCACCAGGCATCCGACCGGTCGGTGAAGCCCTTGTCAGGCAGGGCATACCGGTCGAGGTAGGCATCCTTGCTGGAGTGCGGGATGATCAGCAGCGGGGCATCCACGTTGGCGGCGAACCAGTCCTCAGGCCGGTTCTGCGGGCGGACCGCGTCGCGAAACCGGGCCACGTCAGCGGGGTTGTCCAGCACGAGGAATCCCCACCCCTGGGAAAAGCCCGCTGACGGCGCGCGCAAGCCGTTGCCGACGATCCGGTCAATGACCTCAGCGGGCACCGGCCGGCTCATGTCATAGGTGCGGACCATCCTCCGCCGCCGGACAACTTCCTGGAATTCCACGGCAGCAAGCTACCAGCCGGACCCCGCAGCACGCGCACATCCGTGGCAGGCCACAAGAGACGGGGGCCGTGCGTGTCAGCCGGGACAACTGCGGTTTTTCTGTGCCGTGGCCTATTGCCGCGCTCCCCCCGCGGTACCAGGCTCAGTAGTGTGCCAGACCGCAAGCTACGCTCTAACTTCACGCCGGGGACCACGCCGTGGGCGATGCGGCGTGCGCAGTGGTCCGCGCTCGGGCTGACCGACGAGGACCTGGAAAAGCCGAAGATCGCCATCGTCAACTCCTCCTCCCAGCTGGCCTCCTGCTTCAGCCACCTGGACGAGATCGTCGGGCCGCTCAAGCAGGCGATCGCCGACGCCGGCGGCGTCGCCTTCGAGGTCCGCACCGCCGCCCCATCCGACGCGATCACCAGCGCCGGCGCCGCGGGCCAGTACATCCTGCCGAGCCGCGACCTGATCGCCAGCGACATCGAGGTCGCCGTCGAGGGCGCGCTGCTCGACGGCATGGTGTGCCTGGCCTCCTGCGACAAGACGGCCCCGGGCCAGCTGATGGCCGCGGGCCGGCTGAACATCCCGACGATCATCGTCGCCTGCGGCTACCAGCCGTCCGGCATGTACAAGGGCGAGCCCGTCGACTTCGAGGACATCTTCCGGTTCGCCGGGCACGTGAACGCCGGCCGGATGACGGTGGACGAGCTCGCCGAGATGTCCCGCTGCGCGGTCACCGGCCCCGGCGTCTGCGCCGGCATGGGCACCGCGAACTCGATGCACCTGGCCGCCGAGGCGCTCGGCATGGCACTGCCGGGCACCACCCCGGTGCTCGCCCGCGGGCAGAAGATGTGGGAGGCGGTCGCGCGGGCCGGCCGCCGCATCGTCGAGCTGGTCGCCGAGGACATCCGCCCGAGGTCACTCCTAACGCACGCGGCGTTCTCCAATGCCGTCACCGCGATCCTCGCGGTCAGCGGGTCCGTCAACTGCCTCAAGCACCTCCAGGCCATCGCCGTCGAGGCGGGCTGCGACGTGGACGTGTACCGGCTGTTCGAGGACCTCGCCCCGAAGGTCCCGCTGCTCACCGACGTGAAGCCGAACGGCGACACCCAGATCACGGCGTTCGACGCGGCCGGCGGCACGCTCGGCCTGCTGAAGCAGCTCGCCCCGCTGCTCGACCTGTCGGCCATGACGGTCGCCGGGATCACGCTCGGCGAGGCGATCAAGGCCGCCACGGTGGACGAGAACGTGATCCGGCCGCTGGACGCGCCGCTCGCGGAGCACCCCGCCATCGTGGTGATGCGCGGCTCCCTCGCCCCCGAGGGCGCGGTGCTCAAGCGCACCGTCGCCGACGACGCGCCGCTGACCTTCCGCGGGCCGGCGAAGGTCGTGCGTTCCCGCGAGGAGGGCGTCGCCGCCGCCAGGGCGGGCCGGTTCGCGGCCGGGGACGTGGTGGTGCTCACCGGCCTGGGGCTGCGCGGCTCCCCCGGCATGGGCCTGACCTCGGCGCTGATGTTCGCCATCGACGGCGCGGGCCTGTCCGCCAAGGTCGCGGTGATCACCGACGGGCAGATGTCCGGGCTGGTCAACGGCGGCCTCGTGGTGGCCGAGGTGTCCCCGGAAGGCGCGGCGGGCGGGCCGCTCGGGCTGGTGCGGGACGGCGACATGATCAGCATTGACGTCAACGCGCGGACGATCGACCTCGAGGTCGGCCCCGGCGAGCTGGAGCGGCGCCGCGCCGGGCTGCCGCCGCTGGCGGCCCCGGCCGGATGCGGCTGGCTGTCGGTCTACGCGCGGACCGTCGCGCCGCTGAGCCGCGGCGCGACCCTCGGCGGGGCGAGATAACGGAAGGCAAGGGAGCCAGGTGCGGGCCGTTCGGTATGTCGATGCGGAAGTGGGGACGGCGGTCAGCGAGGTGCCCGACCCCGTCCCGGGACCCGATGATGTCGTCATCGCCGTCGACGCGTGCGGGCTGTGCGGGTCCGACGTGCACGCGGTGCAGAACGGGCAGTGCCAGCCCGGGCAGATCCTGGGGCACGAGTTCAGCGGGCGGATCGTGGCGCTCGGCTCGAACGTGACCGGGTGGTCGCAGGGGCAGCCGGTGGCCGCGTCGCCGCTCGGGTCGTGCGGGAAGTGCCGCATCTGCGCGCGCGGGATGCCGTTCCGCTGCCCCGCCGCGCCGAACATCGGGGTCACCTGCCAGGGCGCGTACGCGGAGTACGCCGCGGTGCCGGCCCGGCAGCTGGCGGCGCTGCCGCCGGACCTGCCCGTCGAGATCGGGTCGCACGCCGAGCCGCTGTCGGTGGGGTCGCAGGCCGTGAAGCTGGCGTCGGTGGGCCCCGGGGACCCGGTGCTCGTCTACGGGGTGGGGCCGATCGGGCTGTACGCGATCATGGCGCTCCGGCTGGCCGGGGCGGGCCCCATCGTCGCGGCGGGGCGTTCGGAGGGACGCCGCGCGGCAGCCGCCGACGTGGGCGCGGACGTGGTGATCGACACGCGGGAGATCTCGGTGGCGTCGTACGCGTCGCAGGCCGGGATGAAGTTCGCGGCCGCGCTGGAGTGCTCGGCGGCGCCCGGGGCGTTCAGCGAGGCGCTTTCGGTGCTCGAGCCGGGCGGCACGTGCGTCGAGGTCGCCCTGACGCCGGAGGTCGCGTCGCTGCCGTTGTTCGGGATGCTGAGCGACGGGCTGCGCCTGGTCGGCGCCTGCGCGTTCTCCGACGAGACCTACCGGGAGTCGGTGGCCCACCTGGCGGCCGGGCGGGTGCCGGTGGAGCGGCTGGTCAGCGAGCGGGTGTCGCTGGATGACACGCCGGACGCGCTGAAACGGCTGCAAACGCCCGGTTCCCTGGTGCGCGTCATCTGCCGCCCCTGGCAGTTACCCCCCGGGGGGACGACCCCCCGTACCCCCCGGCCGCGGGCCCGGTCCCGCGGACCATACCGGGCCCGCCAACAGCAAAGGAGAAAATCCGCATATGGAAGAGTTCGCGGGCAAGACCGCCGTCGTCACCGGCGCCGGAAGCGGCATGGGCAAGGCGTTCGCGCTGCGCTGGGGCGCGGAGGGGATGAACGTGGTCGCCGCCGACATCCAGCAGGACGCGCTGGATGCCACGGTCGCGGAGCTGTCGGCGGCCGGCGTCCCGGCGCTCGGGCTGAAGACCGACGTGTCCAAGCTGGCGGACATCGAGGCCCTGGCCGACGCGGCAGAGAAACGGTTCGGGCCGGTCCACCTGGTGAACAACAACGCCGGCGTGGAGGGCTACCTGGACGGGCCGATCTGGGCGGCGACCGACAAGGACTGGGAGTGGACGGTATCGGTCAACTTCTGGTCGGTGGTGTACGGGGTGCGCACGTTCGTGCCGCGGATGCTCGCGCACGGCGAGCCCGCGCACGTGGTCAACACCTGCTCGATGACCTCGGTGATCGCGGCGTCCAACATGTACGGCATCACCAAGCACGCGACGCTGGCGCTGACCGAGGTGCTCGCCGCAGACCTCGCCGCGGCCGGCGCGAACATCGGGGTGACCGCGCTCTGCCCGGGGATCATCGCGACGAACCTGTTCCACGGGTCGCGGAACCGGCCCGCGGCGCTGAGCGACCCGGGCGGGATGTCCCCCGCCGGCGCCTCGCTGCGGGAGCAGATGCACGCGACCCTGTCGAAGGGGATGCCGCCGTCGGAGGTGGCCGACAAGCTGGTCACGGCAGTCAGGGAGGGTGCGTTGTACCTGCTCACCGACCACGAGTGGGATAGCCGGATAGTCGCCAGGCATGAGGCGATCATGGCCGGGGCCGTGGGGCCGGCCGCGACCGGCGCGCTTGACGCGGAGGGCGTGCGATGAGCGCGCGCTACGAGGGGCAGTTCGACGGGAAGGTCGCGGTCATCACCGGCGCGGCGGCGGGCTTCGGCCTGGCGGTCGCCGAGCGGCTGGCGTCCGAGGGCGCGCGGCTGGTCATGGTGGACCGGGCCGCCGACGCGCTGCACGCGGCGGCGGAGAAGCTGTCCGGCCTGCCGGTGGTCGCGGACGTGTCCGTGGAGTCCGAGGTCGACCGGTACGTGCAGGCCGCGGTCGACGCGCACGGACGGATCGACCTGTTCTTCAACAACGCCGGCATCGAGGGCCGGATGGCCCCGATGACCGAGCTTTCCGTCGCGGACTTCGACCGGGTGTGGGCGGTCAACGCGCGCGGTGTGTTCATGGGGCTGCGCTGCGTGCTGAAGGTGATGAAGCCGCAGGGCTCCGGCGCGATCGTGAACACCGCCTCGATGGCCGCGATCAAGGGGGCGGCGACGTTCTCCCCGTACATCGCCTCCAAGCACGCGGTGCTGGGGCTGACGAAGTCGGCTGCCCTGGAGGCCGCGCCGTACGGCATCCGGGTCAACTGCGTCGCGCCCGGCCACATCGACACCCGGATGGCGCGCGACCTGACCGCGCAGATCGACCCGTCGGATCCCGACGGCGTGTTCCGCGCGGTCTCGGAGTCGGTGCCGCTGGGCAAGCGGTACGGCACCGCGGCCGAGGTGGCGAACCTGGTGATGTGGCTGCTGTCGGACGAGGCGTCCTACGTCTCGGGCGCGCTGCACCTGATCGACGGCGCGCTCAACGCGGGCTGAGGCTCCCCAGCGCCGCGAACGGGCTGATCGGGGACGGGTTGGCGTTCGCCAGCCGGCGGAGCGCCTCGATGACGCTGGCGAAATGCTCCCTGGTGAGCTGCTCGGCCTCGGCGGAATCCCCCGCGATCACCGCGTCGATGATGGCCAGGTGCTCGCCGAGCCCCTGGGCGAGGCGGCCGGGCAGCAGCGACACGTGGAACTGGTAGCGCACGCCCTGGTACCGGAGCCGCTCGATGATGCCCGCGGCGGTCCGCTGGCCGGCGATCTCGCGGATCTTCGCGTGCACCTGGTCGCTGACGCGGCTGTCGGCCAGCACGTCGCCGTTCTTGACCGCGTCGGTCATCTCATCGGCCATCTTGCGCAGCTCTTTGTGGTCCTGCCTGGCGGCCTGCGCCGCCGCCTTGGCCGCGCACATCCCCTCGACGACCGCGCGGACCTCGAGGATCTCGATCGCCTCCTCGATGGTCACCGGCCGCACCCAGGCACTGCGGTTGCGCTGGCGGGTGATCAGCCCCTCGTTCTGCAACAGCGCCAGGGCCTCCCGGACCGCGCCCCGGGATGTGTCGTACCTCGCGGCGAGCTCGTTCTCCACCAGCCGCTGCCCCGGCGCGAACTCCCCGCGGTAGATGGCAAGGCGCAGCTTGTCCAGCAGGCTGACGGTTTCGGTCAGGCTCTCCTCCATGTCGTAGCTCCGCACAGTGCCCTCCCGTCCCCTGTTCCTGCAATCAAGGATGGCAGACGCGGCTGAGAGTTCCGTTACCGGCTGGTATGAAGGATGTTGCGCGGCTGGAGGGGTGACGGAGGGGCGAGTGGTGTACCGGGCGATCTACGCCGTGCTGCTGCGGCACCTGCCGCCGGAGGCAGCCCACGCCGCGGGGCTGCGGCTGATCCGGGCGGCGGCCGCCGTCCCCGGCGGCGCCTGGCTGCTGAGCCGGTTCCTCGCGCCGCGCGACCCGGTGCTGCGGGTGCGCGCGCTCGGCCTGGACTTCCCCGGCCCGCTGGGCCTGGCGGCGGGGTTCGACAAGGACGGTCGCGGCGTGGCGGGGCTGGCGGCGCTCGGCTTCGGGTTCATCGAGGTCGGCACGGTGACCGCGCGGCCGCAGCCCGGCAACCCCAGGCCGCGGATGTTCCGGTTCCCGGCCGAACGCGCGCTGGTCAACCGCATGGGCTTCAACAACGCCGGCGCCGCGGCGCTGGCGGCGCGGCTACGGGAGCTGCGAGCGCGGCGGGCGCCGGCGCGGCGGCTCGGGCGCGGCCCCGAGCGGGAGGGCGGCCCCGAGCGGGAGCGCGGCCCCGAACACGGACGCGGGGCCGAGCGCGGGCGCGGGGCCGAGCGCGGGCGCGGGCCGCGCCCGGTCATCGGCGTCAATATCGGCAAGACCAAGGACGTGCCGGAGGAGTCGGCGGTCGCCGACTACGTGACCAGCGCCCGGCTGGTGGCCGACGTCGCGGACTACGTGGTCGTCAACGTGAGCTCGCCGAACACGCCGGGCCTGCGCGACCTGCAGGCGGTCTCCCGGCTGCGGCCGCTGCTGGCCGCGGTGCGGTCGGCGCTGGACGAGGCGTCGCCGCGGCGGCGGGTGCCGCTGCTGGTGAAGATCGCCCCCGACCTCGCCGACGCCGACATCGACGCGGTCGCCGGCCTCGCGCTGGAGCTTGGCCTGGACGGGATCATCGCGACCAACACCACGATCTCCCGGGAGGGCCTGCGCGACGGCGCGGCGGTGGCCGCCGCCGGGCCGGGCGGCATGTCCGGCGCGCCGCTGAAGGCCCGCGCCCTGGAGGTGCTGCGCCGCCTGCACGCCCGCACCGGCGGCCGGCTGGTGCTGATCGCGGCCGGCGGCATCGAGACCGCCGACGACGCCTGGGAGCGCCTGCAGGCCGGCGCCACCCTGGTCCAGGCCTACACCGCGTTCATCTACGCAGGGCCGCTGTGGCCGCGCCGCGTCCACGCCGGCCTGGCCCGCCGGATGCGGGCCGGGAGCGGCGCGGACGCCCGGCGTCCCGGGAACACCCGGCACCCCGGAGACGCCCGGCACCCCGGGAACGCCCGGCACCCCGGGAACGCCCGGCGTCCAGGACAGGATCCGCCCGGGGCGTTAGACCCGCGTCCGCGCCCTGCCGCCTATGCGATGCCCTGCCGCCTATGCGATGTCGTCGAGCCCTGACACGCCGATGACGCGCTTGGGGATCTTGTAGGCCGCGAGGCGGCGCCGCAGCGCTGCCCGGATCTGGTCCTCCAGATCCGGGGGCGCCCCCGGCGCGGCGACGACATAGGCGGTCACGGCCTGCCCCCAGGCGGGGTCCTGCTCGCCGCGCACCAGCGCGGACCGGACGTACGGGAGGGCTGTGATGGCGTCCTGGACCTCTTGCGGGTAGACGTGGTAGGAGCCTGTGTTGATCATCCCGTCCAGCCGCGCCCCGAGGTAAAGGTACCCGTCCTCGTCCAGCCGGGCGAGATCGCCGAGCCCGCACCAGCCGTCCGGGTCGGCCCAGTCGGCCACGACCATGCCGTTGCGCACGCACAGTTCTCCCCAGGGAGGTTCGTGGCCCGGCGTGGCGCGGATCCGCAGTTCGGTCTGGGGGATGGGCCGTCCGCAGCTTCCGGCGTGCCTGACGTCGCCCGATGCGAGCTTGCGGTGGTCGTCGGCGCTGAGCACGGTCAGCGGCCAGCCGCCCTCGAACCGGCCGTAGACCTGCACCAGGACGGGGCCGAGGGTCCGCACGGCGCGGTTGAGGTCCGCCGCGGCGATCGGTGCGCCGCCGTAGAGGATCCGCCGCAGCGTTCCCGCGCGCCCCAGGCCGGCGTCGCTGACGGCGTCCGCCAGCCTGGTCACCATGCCGGGGACGAAGAAGGTGGCGGTGGCGCCCAGGCGCAGGGACGCGTCCAGCACCGCCTCCGCGTCGAACCGGCGAAGGACGATCTGCGGCAAGCCCATGTGGATGAAGGGAAAGGTGCCGAGCATGCCGGTGCCGTGCATGATCTGCTGCGCGGTCAGGAAGCGCTCGTCGTCGCCGAACCCCTTCCCGTAGTACCCGCCGCGGTAGAGGGCGGTGTTGACGGACATGCACGCGGCCCAGTTGGCATAGGACATCGGCACGGCCAGGAACTGGCCCTCGGCGGCCATCCTCGGGTAGAGCAGGTGGGTCGTGCCGGGCCGGACCTGCCGGGGTTCCACGGTCCCCGGGGCCGACAGGGGGGCGTCGTCGTCGTGCACGAGCGCCCCCGCGGGAGCCTGGGCCGCGTGGGCACCGTCGACGACGGCGCCGGCGACCCCGGCGGCGCCGAAGACGGCGGCCGCCTCGGCCGGCGGGGCGCCGGGGTCGACGGGCACGCGGGTGGCGCCGATCCATTCGGCCGCCAGGTGCGCCTCGATCGCGGCACGGGAGTTCCAGGACCACAGGCCGATGCGCTGCCCGGACAGGCCCCGCCGGTGCAGCGCCATCGCCAGCCCCGCGGTCCTAGCTTCGAGTTCATGTCCAGTGACGCCCGGTCCGTCCGGGCTGATGAGCAGGACGCGCTCACCGGCGGACCGGATGGCGCCGCGCGATGCCTCGCCCGCGATCATCCCGCTTCCGCCGCCAGACGTTCCCGCAGCGCCTGCCGCTGGACCTTGGCCCCGCCGAGGACGGTGGGCAGTTCGCCGACGAAGAACGCCCGCACCGGGCGCTCATGCTCGGGCAGCCGCGCCGTCTGGAGCAGGATCTCCTCAGCCAGCTCGTCCGAGGGCGTGAACCCCTCCTTGAGCTGCACGCCGACGACGACTTCCTGGTCCGGCGGCTCGCCAAGCCCGACGACACCGCACAAGAACACCGAACGGTGCCCGAGCACGGCCTCTTCCACCAGGTGCGGGTACACGGTGCCGCGCGCCGTGGCGATCCGGTCCCCGGCCCGGTCGGAGTAGTAAAGGAAGCCGTCCTCATCGAGGTAGCCGACATCGTAGGGGCGGAACCAGCCGCCGGGGAAGAAGGACTGCGCGTTGCGCTCCGGCATTCCCCAGTACTCACCCAGCGACATGGCGCTGCGGACGGCGATCTCGCCCACCTGCCCGGGCCCGAGCCGCCGCCCCTGCTCGTCGACCACCGCTATTTCCAGGAACGGGGAGCCGGGCCGGCCGACGCTCTTGATCCGCTCCCGGCGCTCGGCCACCTCGTGCGGCAGCAGGCGCGTGGTGATGGCGCCCTGCTCGGTGGAGCCGAACCCGTGAGCCCAGACGGGGCCGAGCAGCCTGGTGGTCCGGTCGAGCTGGTCCGGGTTGCCGAAGAACACCACCATCCGGCGCAGCCGGTGGGCGAAGCCTCCCCGCGCCTCGACCGCGTCAAGCACCGGCGTCAGCAGGGGACCCGGCATGAACACGCTGGTCACGTGCTCCCCGGCGATGGTGTCGAGCAGCACGCCAGGGTCGAAGACCTCGTCGTCGAGCAGCACGCTGCGCGCGCCCCGCACGTAGTAGGGGTAGAGGGTCTGGAAGCCGCTCGCCCACTGTATGGGGTGAAAGTGCAGGTTGACGTCGTCGGGGCCGATCGGCGGGACACCGGGGCCGAACGTGTCGAAGTGGATCAGGTTGTGGTTGATGACCGCCTGCCACGATCGGTAGGTCTTGACCCACGCCTTGGGGTGCCCGGTGGTCCCCGAGGTGAGCTGCAAGAAGCACGGGCTGTCCTCATCGACGTCGAGGAGCGGATCCTCCGCGCTGCCCCCGGCCTCCAGCTGCGCGAACGGGGTCGCCCACGCGGGGCAGTCCGCGCCGATGGCCACGAAGTGGCGGACGGTCTTCAGCTCGTCCTTGTGCTGTTCGACGTCTTGGGCGAAGCGCGTGTCGAAGATCAGCGCGGTCGCCTCGACGTGGTTCAGCGACCAGACGTGGCTGTCCATGGCGAAGTGACTGTGCAGCACCACCCGGACCAGGTTGTGCTTCTCGCAGCCGAACCACGTTTCGACGACTTCCGGGGTGTTGTAGGCCAGGACGCCTACCCGGTCCCCGCGGCTGACCCCAAGGTCGAGCAGCGCCGAGCCCACCCGGTTGGACCGTTCGTTGAGTTCGCTGAACGTGAGGGTCCGCGATCCCGCGGTGAGGGCCACCCCCGGCCCGAAGTTCTGCGCTGCCTTCCGGATGAGAACGCCGGCTTCGACCTGCATGACGGGCCTCCTGGTATACTTACCAGTTAGTATAGGAACCTCAGGATAACAAAGCCGTCGCAGCTGTCAACGGCCGCAACCTTGGAGGCCGCGTGCAACCTGGTCCCTACGACGACTTCGGGCAGCAGGCCAAGACGAACGCCCGCATCCTCAACGCGGCGGCCAGGCTCTTCTACCGCAAGGGGATACGGGCGGTCAGCGTCGACGAGGTCGCGGCCGAGGCGTCGGTCACCAAGGTCACGGTGTACAAGCACTACAGGGCCAAGGACGAGCTGCTCGCCAAGTGCCTGCACGCGCTCGATGAGCGGTTCTTCGGCTGGTTCGCGGGAGAAGTCGAATCCCGGGCGGCCGATCCCTATGACCGGCTGCTCGCGGTTTTCGATGTCCTCGACGTGTGGTTCCGGCGGCGCGACTTCCGCGGGTGCGCGTTCATCAACGCGGCCGTCGAGCTCGCGGACGCCACCCATCCCGCCCACGAGGCGGTGATGGCGCACAAGACCCGGTGCCGGCGGTACTTCCGCGCCCTGGCGGACGAGGCCGGCATCGAAGACCCCGACGCCATCTCCGACCAGTGGATGCTGCTGACCGAGGGCGCCACCATCACCGCGCTCGTCGAAGGAGACCGCGACGCCGCCCGCCGCGCCCGCGCGGGGGCGAGCGCGATCCTCCGGGGCCTGCGGGCCCCGGCCTGACCCCGCGAGGAAACGGGTTTGCGCGCACCGGCAGCCGGCGCGGCGGGTCACCGCCCGGCTGCCGGGCGCCGGTCACCGCAGATCATCCCGAACGGGCGGGCCGGCTCCCCGGCCGCCGCAGTGCTCGCGATGAGCGCGGCCGCGCCATCCGGGAAGGACCTTCCGCCGGCTGCCGCCAGACAGGCCCCGCGGCCGGCGACGGTGTCGGTGCCGCCACCGCAGGTGCGCAGGCGGGTGCCGTGGCGGAGCGCGGCGGATGGCCATCCGGCATCCGTGGCCCGGCCACAAGCGGCACCCGGCAGTTGTGTCCGCGGGGACAACGGAGCGTTTCGGCTGGTGCGCGCTTCTTGCCTGCGGCCGGCCGGCGTATCAGGCTCGGTACTGTGTCAGAGCAGACCATCCCGCGACCGCACCACATCCCGGCGCCCGAGCCGGACCTGACGCCGGAGACCGTCGTCGCCCGCGCGCGGGCGCTGATCCCGGCCATCCGCGAGCAGCAGGACGAGGCGGAAAGGCTCGGCCGCCACACGCCCGAACTTGACAAGAAGTTCACCGAGGCCGGGTTCTACCGGATGCTGCAGCCCAAACGGTTCGGCGGCTACGCGTTCGGCATGGACACCTTCTGGAAGGTGATCATGGCCGTCGCCGAGGGGGACCCGGGAACCGCCTGGGGCCTGTGCCTCGGCGCGCACCACGCGCAGGGCGTCGGGGCCTGGTTCAGCGAGCAGGGCCAGATCGACCTGTTCGGCCCGAACGGCGACTTCAAGTGCCCGCACCGGGCCGCGCCGATGGGGACCGCGACGCCGGTCGAGGGCGGCTACATCGTCAACGGCCAGTGGGACTACTGCTCGGGGGTCGGGCACGCGACCCACTTCATGTGCAACACGCTCATCCCCGGCCGGGAGTCGGAGGGGCTGCTCACGATCTGCACGCCGATCGAGAACGTCACCGTGCTGCCCGACTGGGGCAACGGCAGCATCATCGGCATGAACTCGAGCGGCTCGAACTCCGTCCGGGTGGAGAACGTGTTCGTCCCCGAGCACTGCACCTGCTCGGGCGACTGGACGCACAACACCACCGAGCCCGCCCCCGGCATGGCGCTGCACGACGACCCGCTGTTCTGCGGCCGGATCTACGCGATGTACCACGCGGGCCTGGTGATCCCGGTGATCGGCGCGGCCCGCGCCGCGCTGAACGAGTACGAGGACATCATCACGACCAAGAAGACGTACTTCGCGCCGCAGGTGCTCCGGTACACGGTCGAGGAGTACCAGCGGCACTACGGGCAGGCGCTGGCGCTCACCGACAGCGCGGAGGCCATCATCTGGCAGTGCGGCGAGCGGTACATGGAGCTCGCCGAGCGGTGGCACCGCACCGGGGAGCCGTTCACCCGCGAGGACGACGCGCGGATGTACGCGATGATCCAGGTCGCCGCGCGGCTCGCCATCCAGGCGACCACCGAGCTGTTCGGCGCGGCGTCCTCGTCGGCGGCCAAGCGCGGCACCCGGATGCAGCGCTACTACCGGGACGTGTCGGTCTACCACGGGCACATCTCGGCCCGGCACGACGTCGTCGCGGCCGAGGTGGCGCGGATACATTTCGGCCTGCCGGACAACCTGTTCTGACGTTTTCGGGCGCCCGAGGGCGCCGGGAGGAGACTCCATGGCACGACGCGCCACGCCGCCGTTCCGCGCCGACCACGTGGGGAGCCTGCTGCGGCCGCCCGCGCTGCTCGCGGCGCGGGCGGACTTCGCGGGCGGCAAGATCACCGCCGCGGAGCTGAAAGACGCCGAGGACGCGGCCATCAGGGACGCGGTGCGGATGCAGGAGGATATCGGGCTTCAGTCGGCCACCGACGGCGAGTTCCGCCGCGAGCAGTGGCACTCCGACTTCCTGTACGCCATCCCCGGAATCGACAAGGGGGCGCTCGGCGCGCCGCTCCCCGTTTACCGCAAGGACGGGCAGCTCTCCTGGGCGCCGAACGTCACCGAGATCACCGGGAAGGTCCACCTGGAAGAGGTGATCTTCGCAGACCACTTTGAGTTCCTCGCGCAGACGGTCACCAGGGCCACCCCGAAGCTCACCGTGCCCTCCCCGAGCATGGCGCACTTCCGGGCCGACCTGTCGAAGTCCCCGTACACGGACTACGAGGAGTTCCGCGCGGACGTCGCCGCCGCCTACGCCGCGGAGGTCGCCGGGCTGTACGCGCTCGGCTGCCGGTACCTGCAACTCGACGACACGATCTTCGCGTTCCTCAACGACCCGGCGTGGCGGGAGAACGCCCGCGCCACCGGGCTCGACCCGGACCACCAGCACGAGATCAACGTGCGCGTCATCAACGACGCGCTGGCGGCCAAGCCCGCCGACATGGCGGTCACCGTGCACATGTGCCGCGGCAACTACCGGTCGGCGTGGTTCTCCTCCGGCGGCTACGACTTCGTGGCCGAGGCCGTGTTCGGCGGCCTCAAGGTCGACGGGCTGTTCCTGGAGTACGACGACGAGCGGTCCGGCACGTTCGGGCCGCTGCGCTACGTGCCCGACGACCAGGTCGTCGTGCTGGGCCTTGTCACCACGAAGACGCCGGAGCTGGAGTCCAGGGACACCCTCATGCGGCGCATCGAGGAGGCGTCCGCGTACGTGGACATCGACCGGCTCTGCCTGTCGGGCCAGTGCGGGTTCGCCTCCACCGTGGAGGGCAACGCGCTCACGATCGACGACGAGCGCGCGAAGCTGGAGCTGATCGTCAGCGTCGCCGAAGAGGTCTGGGGCTGAGGCCAGGCCATGGAACCGCTGGTCATCGCCGGGCAGGGGCACTTCTTCACCGGCATCAGGACCCACACCGGGCCGGCCGGCACGAGCGTCTACGGAACGCATGTCCAGTGGCAGTCGCCACCGTCCGTTCGGGATAACTTGATCCTGGTCCACGGCGGCGGGGGGCAGGCGCTCGACATGCTCACCACCCCGGACGGCCGGGAAGGGTGGGCGACGCTGTTCCTGCGGGACGGGTTCGCGGTGTACGCCGTGGACCGGCCGGGGATGGGGCGGTCGCCGTACCACCCCGACATCTACGGGCCGTACGGGCCGCCGGCCGCGTATGAGAGTTTCGTGGCCACGTTCGCCGCGCCGTCGCCGGCCGGGATGCCGCCGCACACGCAGTGGCCGGGCAGCGGAGTGCGCGGCGATCCCGCGCTGGAGCAGTTCCTGGCCTGGCAGGAGCCGTTCCCCGGATCGCTGGCCGCCGCGCAGGAGGCAATGCGGCTCGGCGCGATGGGACTGCTCGACAGGATCGGGGCGTCGGTGCTGCTCACGCACTCGCTCGGCGGGGCGTTCGGCTGGCTGGCCGCGTCCGAGCGGCGCGGCCTGGTGCGGGCGGTCGTCGCGGTGGAGCCGGCCGGGCCGCCGTTCCATAAGCACCCCGTGCTCGGGGAGCTCACCTACGGGCTGACGGCGGTGCCGCTGTCGTTCGGGCCAGGGCCCGGCGAGGCGAAGCTGGACGGGCTGCCGGTCGCGGTGGTGTCGGCGGAGTGCTCGGGTTTCGGGCCGTCCTGCGAGGCGACCGCGGAGTACCTGCGCCGGTGCGGCGCCGACGTGACCGAGCTGCGCCTGGCCGACCTCGGCATCCACGGCAACGGGCACGCCATGATGCTGGAGAAGAACAACGCGGAGATCGCCGCGGTGATCACCGACTGGATCGTCAGGCATACGTGAGGAGGATTCGCGGGACATGAGCAAGGTGATGGGCTCGGCGGCCGAGGCTGTCGCGGACATCGAGGACGGCGCGAGCCTGGGGATCGCCGGGTTCGGCGTGTCGCACCGGTATCCGTCGACGCTCATCACGGCGCTGCGCGACAAGGGGCCGACCGGGCTGACCGTGTACTGCAACGGGCTCGGCCAGCCCGGCTTCCCGACCGCGCACCTGCTCGCCGACAACCACCAGATCGCGCACCTGATCACGTGCTTTTCCGCCAGGCCCGGCGTGGTATCGGAGGCGGAAAAGCAGATCGCGGCCGGCGAGATGACCCTTGAGATGGTCGCGCAGGGGACCCTGGTGGAGCGGATGCGGGCCGGCGGCGCGGGTATCCCGGCCTTCTACACGCCGACCGGGTACGGCACCGCGATCGCCGAGGGCAAGGACATCCGCTACTTCGACGGCAGGCCGTACGTCCTGGAACGCGCGATCACCACGGACTTCGCGCTCATCCGCGCGCAGAAGGCCGACCACATGGGCAACCTGGTCTTCCGCGGCGGGTCGCGGAACTTCAACGTGTCGTTCGCCAAGGCGGCCCGGGTGGCGATCGCCGAGGCCGAGGAGATCGTGCCGACCGGGGCGATCGACCCCGAGGACGTGGACCTGCCCGGTGTGTTCGTCAGCCGCGTCGTGCCGGTGACGGTGCGGATGGACGTGAAGAACCTGCCGATGCGGGTCAACCGGCCGGCGTCCAGCGCCCGGAGCTACCTCGGCAAGCAGGCGCTTACCCGGGAGCAGATCGGGCGGCGGGTCGCCGCGCTGCTGCCGGACGGCGCGGTGGTCAACCTCGGCGCCGGGCTGCCCACCCAGGTCGCCAACTTCACCTCCGGGCGGCCGGTCATACTGCACAGCGAGAACGGCATGCTGAACTACGGCGGGTTCGCCCGGGGCGACGACTTCGACCCGGACCTGCACGACGCCGGAGGGTACTTCGTCACGCTGCGGGACGGCGCGTCGTTCTTCGACAGCGTCACCTCGTTCGAGATCGCGCGCGGCGGGCGGCTGTACGCGGTCGTGCTGGGCGCCTACCAGGTCGGCGGCAACGGCGACCTGGCCAACTGGTCGGTGCCCGGCATGGTCGGCGGCGGCATCGGCGGCGCGATGGACCTGGCCGTGGGGGCGCGGCACGTGATCGCGATGTGTGAGCACACCGACTCGCGCGGGCGGCCCAAGCTGGTCGGCAAGTGCGAGTTCCCGCTGACCGCGCGCGGCGTGGTGGACGCGGTCGTGACCGACCTGGCGCTGCTGCGGCGGCCGTCGCCGGACGCGAGGTTCGTGCTGGAGGAGGTCGCCGCCGGGTTCACGGCCGACGAGGTGCTGTCGCTCACCGGCATGACCGTGGACGTCGCGGACGAGGTGCGCGTGATGCAGGAGTCGTGGATCTGACGGCTCCGGATCTGACGGCTCCGGGCGCGGGGCCGGCCGGCGGCTCCGGATCTGACGGCTCCGGGCGCGGGGCCGGCCGGCGGCCGCTAGCCGGCCGGCTTGTCCAGGCCGAGCAGCCGGACCGCGTTGTCCTTGAAGATGCCCGGCTTGACCTCGTCCCTGATCGCGGTCTTCTCCAGGTCGGCCATCCACCGCTCCGGGGTCAGCACCGGGAAGTCGGTCCCGAACAGCACCTTGTCCTTCAGCAGCGTGTTCGCGTACTGCACGAGGATGGGCGGGAAGTACTTCGGCGACCACCCGGACAGGTCGATGTAGACCTGCGGCTTGTGGGTCGCGACGGAGAGGGCCTCCTCCTGCCACGGGAACGACGGGTGCGCCATGATGATCGGCATGTCCGGGAAGTCGACGGCCACGTCGTCCAGGTACATCGGGTTGGAGTAGGCGAGCCGGATCCCGCCGCCGCCCCGGGTGCCGGCCCCGACGCCGGTCTGCCCGGTGTGGAACAGCGCGGGCAGCCCGGCCGCCTCGATCACCTCGTACAGCGGGTAGGCCGCCTTGTCGTTGGGGTAGAACGCCTGGCTGCTGGGGTGGAACTTGAAGCCCTTGACGCCGTAGTCCTCGATGAGCCGCTTGGCCATCCGGACGCCCTCGGCGCCGCGCGCCGGGTCCACGCTGCCGAACGGGATGATGACATCGGCGTGGTCGCGCGCGCGCTGCGCGATCTCCTCGCTGGTGGCGCGCGCCGGGTCGGCCGGGGCGTCCTTGACGTCGACCGTGAACGTCACCGCCGCCATGTTCCGCTCCCGGTAGTACGCGGCCAGGTCATCGACCGTGAAAGCGGCGGCCGCGGTCTTGAAGTAGGCGGCCATGGCGGCGAGATGCTCGTTGTCTTCGGGGTTGCCCCGCGGCGCGTTAACCGACCGGTGCACGTGGGTGTGCACGTCAATCGCGACCAGTCTTTCGACGTTCATGGCCGCGATTATCTCAGCCGCATTTTCCGCCCGTCATGACGTGGCAACGCCAATTCCGGGCCGCTCAACTTGTGGGCGAACTGCGACGGAGTTCGACAAAACGGCGGTAGGCGGCGCCCGCCGCGCCCTGCTCGCGCGGAGTGACCGCCTCCTCTTTTATGTATCCGGAACGGGCCCGGCTTACTGCCGTCCCGGCCGCCCCCGCCTCGGCCCCGATCGCCTCGGCCCCGATCGCCTCGGCGGCGACCATGGCGGCGCCGGCCGTGCTCAGCCACGCCGTCGGCGCCGGGCGCAGCGGCAGCCCGAGGACGTCGGCGAGCAGCTGCCGCCACGCGGGGTGCCGGGCGCCTCCCCCGCCGAGGATCGCGTGCCCCGGCCGGTGGCCGGCTTCGCGGAGGTCCTCAAGCCGCTCCCGGAGGAGGAAGGCCACCCCGTCCAGCGCGGCGCGCAGCAGGTCGTCCCTCGTGTGGGCGAGCGTAAGGCCGGCCCACGCGCCCTTCGGCGCGCTTCCCGCCCGGCCGGGTTCCCCGGCCGCGCGGGCCGGCCCCGGCCCGCGCGGCTCGTCCCAGCGCTCCGCGGCCAGGTACGGCAGGAAGAGCGGCGTGTCCGGGCGCCACGGCCGCGCCGCGGTGCCGTAGAGGTCGTCCCACCCGGCGCCGAGCAGGTTCCTGACCCAGTCGAGGGTCGCGCCGACGTTCTGCGAGGCCGCCAGCCGGTAATAGCCGCCGCCGACCGCGCGGAACAGGTTGGTGTCCGGCGTGGGGCGGAAGCCGTCCTCCGGGACGACCCACTGCCCGCCGGTGCCGAGGGTGAGCAGCGCGCCCCTGTCACCGGGCCCGCGGTCACCCGGTCCGCGGTCACCCGGTCCGCGGTCACCCGGTCCGCGGTCACCCGGTCCGCGGCGGGCGGGCCCGCGGCGGCATACCGCGTACAGCGCCGCGGCGGTGTCGGCGGCGCCGACGGCGACGGGAATGCCCGGGGAGAGCCCGAGTTGGCCCGCCGGGCCCGCGAGCAGGCGCCCGGCGATGTCGGCCGGCTCGCGGATCTCCGGCAGTTTCCCCGCGATCCCCCCACTCCCCGCGATCCCCGTATGAAGGCCCAGCGCCTCGATGACATCCCGCGACCAGGCGTTCCCGGCCAGGTCGAACAGCAGGGTGCCGGAGGCGTCGGTCGGGTCCGTGGCGGCCTCCCCGGTCAGCCGCAGGCGGAGCCAGTCCTTGGGCTGTAGCGCCCAGCGGGCCCGCCGCACAGCCCCCGGCTCGTGCCCGCTCAGCCAGCGCAGGATCGGGCCGGCCATGCCGGGCGACGGCCGGTTGCCGAGCGGCGCGGTTTGTTCCGCCGGCAGCTCGCGGTATGCGGCCGCTTCGGCGGCCGCACGGCGGTCCAGCCACAAGATGGCCGGCCGGACGGGTGTTCCGGCCGCGTCGGCGAGCACCACGCCGTGCATCTGCCCCGTGACGGCCAGCCCCGCGACCTCGGTGCCCGCGGCCGGGCGGCGACCTCCGCCGCCATCCCCGCCCCCGCTGCCGTCCGCCGCGCTCGCCAGCGCCTCGCGGACAGCGGCCCTGGCCGCGCGCCACCAGTCTTCGGGATCGGTCTCCGCGTGCCCCTCGGCCGGGACCGTGACCGGATAGGCGGCGCTGCCCCGGCCGAGGACCTCGCCGTCCGGCGTGGCCAGCAGCGCCTTGAGCCGGCTGGTACCCAGGTCAATGCCCAGCACGGCCCGCGTACCGTTCATCCGGGCCTTCCTCCTCTACCGTCCTCCCCCGCTCTACCGTCCTCACCGTCCTCCCCCGCCGTCCTCCCCCGCTATGCCGGATCCCGGGGACCGCGGGAAGCCCGCGGGCACCGGCAGCCCGCGCCTTCCTGGCGTCTTGCGGGGCACGTGCGCCAGATGAGGCTACCGTGACTCAGCGGAGCCGGCAGTCCGCCGTCGCAATGCCGAAAAACCTTCATGAAGAAAGAAAAATCGGCTATAGGTGTAAAAATCTTACCGGATCACGGCCGGGCGGCGCGGGTCACGGCCGGGCGGCGCGGGTCACGGCCCGGCGGCGCGGGTCACGGCCGGGCGGCGCGGGCCAGGGCCCGGCGGCGCGGGTCACGGGCTGAGGTTCGGGCAAAGCGGGCGCACGGCTGCGGGGAATGCGTCCGCCGCGCGGCGGCTGCCCGGGCGGCGCGTCCCCGGCGACAACTCATAGTGATTGACTGTTACTTACAGTATAAGTACGCTACCGGGGTGGGCCGCTTCCGTTGCATGCCGCCTTACGGAGGACACCATGAGCGCGAAACAGCCAGCCCGCCGCCGC
>Ga0070737_10001165_pt1 | contig 40322 bp, 38 predicted proteins | sample Coa_R1_10_FD_66438 | JGI IMG/M metagenome (GOLD analysis project Ga0070737, IMG submission 66438) | Surface soil microbial communities from Centralia Pennsylvania, which are recovering from an underground coalmine fire - Coalmine... | ecosystem: Environmental > Terrestrial > Soil > Unclassified... | reverse complement strand
CCGTCGGCTCCGTTGGAGCCTCCGGGAGGCGCAGAGCCGCGGTCAGGGGGCCCCACGAGGCCGGCCTCGTGGGGTCCCCGGTGAGACCCGGGCCTCCCGGGCGCGTGGCGAGGAGGCGTGAAGCCCGCGAGGGCAACCCCGTGAGGGGTGCTGCGTGAGTGCTATCGCTCACTCAGCGGCAACGGCCCGTGCCGGCCACGGCTGGACCACGAGGTCGGGCGGTCAACGCGTGCGGGCTGGCTTCTTGCTTTGCCAAAACCGGTGGGCGCGGGGCAGGAAGGGCCGGACGCCCCTCACCTGTCTCGCCACCCGGGCCGCCGCCAAGAAGCCTCCGGGAGGCGGTCGAGCTCTACCGCCTCCTCGCCGCCCATCGCCCCGACGCCTCCCGGCTCCAGCTCATCACCCTTCACGGGGAGGCGCATCCCCCTCGGGTTGAGAGGCAGGGAGGCGGGAGATGACAGGGTTCGGATGGGGCCCTCCGCGTCCGCGAGGCGCCATCGCCGGCACCGCGCCCGCTCGCAATCCGCCGGCCTCAGGTCCTCATCCTCGTCGGCGCCGGCTGGCTCACCTTGCAGGAAGGCTGGTGGCGGTTGCGGCGGCGACAGGATCGCACCGAGCTGGAGGTAATCTAAGGGCCGCGCCAAGCCGTCCCTCACAGCCGACTCGAGGCCGGCAGCGGTCAAGGCCCTGGGGCGTGGCCAAGTGGTAAGGCAGCGGACTTTGGATCCGCGACCGAAGGTTCGAATCCTTCCGCCCCAGCCATCTCGCGATCTCGGCCTTGGCAAGCTCCGTGAGGGTCGATCTCACGTCCGGACCGGGCCCCTCCGAGGGGCTCGAGCGCTCGCCGACTGGCTTGACGCCCTTCGTCCCGAGCTGTGCCGGTCGGCCGGTCTGGTCGCCAGGCGCTCCAGCCTTCGCTGACCGCGTGAAAGGGGGAAGTGGTCGTTCGGCTGTTGCGCTCCACCGCCCGGGGGAGCACGTGACGGCGGCTGGCCCGCGTGGGTGGCCAGGCCAACCGCCCGATCGATCGGCGCCGGCTGGGGGGCGAGGTGGAGAGCGGTTGATGGGTGCCCTCTCGGCTGACCTTGTGCCGCCTCCGTTCGATCGTGGCCAACGCGACCGTGGAGGCGGAGAGGCCCCCGGTCGGCTGGTCCGTCCTCCGCTTCTGAGTCCGCCGGGTGCGGGGCCCCGGGAGGATGGGGCCACCGGCCACCCCGCGAGCCCATCGCATGGTCGGTGGTGCGCGGTACCCTGCTTCGGGTGGCGAGCCGATCCATCCTGCTCCTGCACGGCGACGAGCCCTTCTTGATCGAGGACGAGGCCAGGCGGGCCCTTGCCCAATGGCGAGAGGGCCTGACGTCCGAGTTCGGCTACGAGTCGCTGGACCCGTCGGGGCTGACCCCGGCTCGTCTCCGCGAGGCGGTGCTGCAGGTGCCGTTCCTCGATCCCTACCGGGTGGTGACCGTGCGCGGGATCGCGGTGCGTGCAGCCGAGACCCTCGCCCGAGGCCTGTCGGAGGTACCGGAGAGCACCCGTCTTCTGCTGACCGTGGTGGGCCGGTTGCCCGCCACCAGCAAGCTCGTCAAGGCGGTGGCAGCGGCGGGCGGGACGAGCCGAACCTACCAGCGTCTGCGCGGTCGCGCCCTGAGTGAGTGGATCCGGACCCGGACCAAGGAGTATGGCTTGCCGCCGCTGGTGGCGGTGGCGCTCGAGCGAGCCGCCGGGGCGGACTTGGGGGTCATCGATGCTGAACTGCGCAAGCTCGCTGCCTACCGAGCCGGTGGGTACCCGCTCGACCAACGAGCAATCGAGGAGCTACTGGTGGTGGGGAGGCAGGAGGAGATCTACCGGCTGACCGACCATCTTCTTCCCCGTCCCGACGCTGAGGCCTGGCGGTTGCTCCAGAAGCTCCTCCAGTGCGAGAAGCCCACCACCATCGCATACGCGCTGGCTCGACACCTGGCGACGGTCCTTGAGGTGCAGGCCTATCGACGACGTGGGCTGACGCTGTCCGAGGTACAGTCGCGGATGCGGCAGCATGCCTACGTCGTGCAAAAAGCGTACGAGGCGGCTCAGACCGTCGACCAGCGCCAGCTCGAGGCTGGCCTGCGCGCTCTCCTGACCTACGAGTGGGAGGTCAAGTCAGGACAGATCGACCCCGTCCTGGGCCTGGAGGTGTTGCTCGCCCGTCTGTAACGCCGTCTTCGCGAGCTGGATCAGGCCGGCGAGGCGACCAGTGCCGGCGGGCTAGCGGCCAGCGGAGCCGGTCTCCTCGGCTCGACGGGCGGCGTTGAGGCGTCGCATCAGCCGAGCCTTGCGACGGGCGGCGTTGTTGCGATGGAGCACCCCCTTGGAGACGGCACGATCCAGGGCCGAGATCGCGATGACGGCCAGCTTCTCAAGGTCGTCAGCGTCCTGAGCAAGGCCACGCCGGAACTTGTTGACCTTGGTCTTGACGGCGGACCTGATCGACCGGTTGCGCATCGCGCGCTTGGCGCTGCGCCGAGCTTGTTTCTTCGCGGATGGCGTGTTAGGCAGCGACCGACCTCCGAGGGAGGGTGAAGCGATTGGGGTACAGCACGAGGCTAGGATTATAGGTCACATGCCCGAGTTCGAGCTCGACGGGAAACGTCCCCGGGTGCACCCCGATGCCTTCGTGGCTCCCAACGCCCTGCTCATCGGTGACGTCGAGGTCGGCCCCCGGGCCAGCGTGTGGTTCGGGGCCGTGATACGTGGGGATGTGGCCTCGATCGTCATCGGGGCCGGCAGCAACCTCCAGGACAATGCCGTGGTCCATTGTGCTCGAGGGCTGCCCACCGTGGTTGGCGATGGGGTCACGATCGGCCACGGCGCCTGCGTCGAGGGGTGCGTGATCGAGGACGGTGCGGTGGTGGGCACCGGGGCGGTGATGCTGCAGCGCTCGCGGCTTGGTGCCCGAGCCATGCTGGCGGCGGGCTCGGTGCTCACCGAAGGGGGGGAGGTCCCGGCGGGGCACCTCGCCGCCGGCGTGCCGGCGGTGGTGAGAAAGCAGCTCTCGGGTGCCTCCGAGCGCTGGGTCGAGCAGACCGCCGCTCATTATCAGGATCTCGCGCATCGCTATCGGATGGGCCTGCGTCCGGCCGATTGAGCGCAGGCGAGCGTCTTGGTCACCCTACGGTCCCTCGCCATCCCCGCCCATGCCAAGCTCAACCTTTGGCTGAAGGTGGTGGGTCGCCGTCCCGACGGATATCACGAGGTGGACACCTTAATGCAGGCCATCTCCCTCCACGACCTCCTGATCGTCGAGCGGGCCTCGAGTACCGATCTTGAAGGCGGGGTCAGGGGAGCCGACGACCTGGTGTTGCAGGCTCAGCGAGCGCTGGAGTCGGCGGTGGGTCGCCCCCTGCCGGCGCGCTTCCGCCTCGTCAAGCGCATCCCTGTCGGCGCCGGGTTGGGGGGCGGCAGCTCCGATGCAGCCGCCGCCCTGCGCGCGCTTCGGCGGCTCTACGAGCTCGACTGCGACCTCACCCCGGTGGCGGTCGCCGTGGGGGCCGACGTCAAGTTCTTCTTGAGCGGGGGGGCGATGGTGGCGCAAGGGCGCGGTGACCAGCTGCTCCCAGCCCGTCCCTCGGGCGAGTGGTATGCGCTCGCCTGGCCTGGGTTCGAGGTCTCCACCGCCCGGGTTTACGCCGCCTGGGACCGGGTCGGAGGGGAGGGCGACAACCATCTCGCCCGTGCCGCGCTCACCATCGAGCCGCGCTTGGCGGGGTTCGTGGCCATGCTCGGGGATGGCTGGCGGATGACCGGCAGCGGCTCCACCTTCTTCCGGGCCTTCCCGGAGCGGGCCGAGGCCGAGCGGGCGATCGCCTCCCTCCGCGGGTGCTGGGCCACGGTTGCCCGGCCGATAGGGGCGTGGGGAGCGATCTGATGCGGCGGACGATCGCGGTCCTGGCCGGCAAGGCCACCCGTACGCTGTCCAGGGCGAGTGGTCGTGGCGGGGGGACCACCTTCCCCGGGGATGTGGCCAGGGCCATCGACCCCAACGTCCTGCGCCGTCTGGCCGGCGATCTACGCCAGGGCGCCGTGCTGATCACCGGCACCAACGGCAAGACGACGACCGCCCGTCTGGTCGCAAGCCTGCTCGAGGGGCTCCCGGCGCGGGTGGTGGCGAACCGCACCGGCTCGAACCTCATCTACGGGGCCACCGCGGCCGTGGTCGCCGACGCCGGCCTTGATGGTCGGTTGCGCGCCGACTGGGGGGTGTTCGAGATCGACGAGGCTACCCTCCCGGCTGCGGTCGAGGAGATCCGCCCACGCGTGGTGCTGGTCGGCAACCTCTTCCGTGACCAGCTCGATCGCTACGGCGAGCTGGAGAGCCTGGCCCGGCGCATCCACGCCGCCCTGGACCGCTTGCCCGGGTCGGGGAGGGCGGTGCTCAACGCGGACGACCCTCGGGTGGGGGAAATCGGGCTGGCCTTGGCCACCCCGCCCGTCTGGTACGGGTTGGACGACCCCCGGGTGGCGCTGCCGGAGCTGCCTCACGCTGCCGACGCCCGGACCTGCCCCCACTGCGGATCCGCGCTTGACTTCGCAACCGTCTACCTCGGTCACGACGGCGTCTACGCTTGCCCCAACGGCGACTTCGCACGTCCCACCCCGGACATCGTGGGCAGGGAGGTCGAGCTGGAGGGTCTCGAGTGGGTGCGGTTGACCGTGGCCGATGTCCGGCTCGAGCTGCCGCTGGGTGGGGTCTACAACGCCTACAACCTGCTCGCCGCCTTCGCCGTCGGCGTCACGCTCGGGTTGCAGCCGAGCTACGTGGCCGAGCGCCTGCGCACGGTGAGCGCAGCCTTCGGCCGGCAGGAGCGGGTCGAGCTGGAGGGCCGGCGGTGCACCATCATGCTGGCCAAGAACCCGACCGGCTTCAACGAGAACCTGCGCGAGGCGGAGCGGGTGGACGGTCGCCACTTCCTGATCGCTCTCAACGATCGGGTGGCGGACGGCCGCGACGTCTCCTGGATCTGGGACGTGGACTTCGAGCTGCTGGCGCGGCGCGCCCAGGTGGTGGTCCCGGCCGGCGTGCGTGCCCACGACATGGCGCTGCGGCTCAAGTATGCCGAGGTCCCGGCCGTGGCCCCCGAGCCCGACCTCGAGCGAGCCCTGGGGAGGCTGCTGGAGCTGACGCCGCGGGGGGCGGACGCCTACCTCCTCTGCACGTACACGGCCATGCTCGACCTGCGGGCCCTCCTGGTGCGCCGGGGCTGGCTGCGGCCATACTGGGCGACGTGAGTCGCGGCACGGACACGCTGACCATCGGCTGGCTGTACCCGGATCTCATGAACATCTACGGGGACCGGGGCAACGTGCTCACCCTCTACCAGCGGGCGCGCTGGCGGGGGCTGACGGTCGACGTCCTCGAGCTGGGCAAGGGGGAGACCAGGGGCATGGAGCGCGTCGACCTCTTCTTCTTCGGGGGGGGCCAGGACCGCGAACAGGGCTTGGTCTACGAGGATCTCGTCGAGCACAAAGCCGAACTCCTGGCCCGGGCCATCGCCGGGGGGGCGGCGGTGCTGGCCGTGTGCGGCGGCTACCAGTTGCTCGGTCACTACTACCAGACGGCCGAGGGCGAGCGATACCCGGGCGTTGGCCTGCTCGACGTGATCACCGAGGCCGGGGACCGCCGCTGCATCGGCGACGTGGTGGTCGAGGCCAATCCCGCCTTGGGACTCGATCCGCCGACCCTGGTTGGCTTCGAGAACCACAGCGGACGGACCTTCCTGGGGGAGGGCGTGCAACCGCTGGGGTCGGTGCGGTGGGGCTCTGGCAACAATGGGGCTGACGGCACCGAGGGCGCGGTGGCCGGGAACCTGTTCGGGACCTACCTGCACGGCAGCCTTTTGCCCAAGAACCCGCACCTTGCCGATCTCGTCATCGCCAGAGCCCTCGGCCGGGGGCTGGAGCCGTTGGACGACCAGCTGGAGCTGGCCGCTCACCGCCGGATCCTGGAGCGCGAGTCGCAGCGGCGGTGACCAGCTCGGCGTCTGGCTCACGGACCGCGAGCCTGCCGGGGGAGGATCGCCTGGTCAGCGGCTCCCGAGGGCCCTCGTCTGCCGATGTCAATCGTCGCCGGGTGCGACGCTCTTTCGAGCCACTGGCGCCGGCCCCGGCCGGGCCGAGCACCTCCCGTAGGGCATGGTCCGTCCGAGCGGCGTGACATGCATCTCGAGCCCGAGGGCTGGGCCTCGGGTCGCATGTGGTGGGCATGCCTGCGGGAGGACCGACCATCCAGGGGTCGAGGCCGCTCGGCGACGGGGCCGGCGCCTGCTGAGCTCCAGGCGATGCCCCCGACCCGGGGCGTGGCCAAGCCGATCCTGACCAGCGCGCCCCCCAGGAACGTATAATCCCCACGTCCCAGCTATTGAGTGACCGACCACTCTCGGCCGTCATCCTAGCTGCCGGTCTTGGCACCCGCATGCGGTCCCGGGTCCCCAAGGTGCTGCACCAGGTGGCGGGGGAGGCCATGATCGACTTGGTGCTGAGCGCCTGCCGGGAGGCGGGGGTGAGTGACGTCCTCGTTGTCGTCGCTCCCGGTCAGCGAGCGGTGATCGACCACCTCAGCGGCTCCTGTGACCTCGTCTTCCAGCCCCAGCCGCTGGGCACCGGCCACGCGGTGGCGCAGGTCCCGCCCCAGCGCTTGGCCGGGGATGTGATCGTCCTCAATGGGGACATGCCGTTGCTACGGCCGGAGACCATCCTTCGGGTCCTTCAGGCGTATCGCCAGGCTGGCGTCCCTGCTGCCCTGGCCAGCGTTGAGGATCCTGCCCGACGCGATGGCCGGGTGCTCCGGCGGCCCGACGGCAGCCTCGACCGGGTTGTCGAGCACCGCGACGCCAGCCCGGAGGTGAGGGCAGCGTCGGAGATCAACGTGGGCTTGTACTGCTTCGACGGCCCCCGTCTGGTGGACGCCCTGGCCCGGCTCCAGCCCGATCGTGAGACGGGCGAGTACTACCTCCCGGACGTGTTCCGCCATCTGCGCCCCGCCCATGTGGTTCGCCTTGAGGACGCCGAGGAGGCGCTGGGGGTCAACGATCGGGTCGAGCTGGCCCGAGCTGAGCGGGCCCTGAGGGCTCGGATCCTCGAGGGCCTCATGCGCGCTGGGGTGACGGTGGTCGACCCGGCCACCACCTTCGTCGACATCGGGGTGCGCGTGGGCGTCGACACCGTGCTGGAGCCGTTCACCATCCTCCGAGGCCACACGACGATCGGCGAGGGGTGTCGGATCGGGCCCTTCACCGAGATCCGCGACTCGACCGTGGGGGACGGCGCCCGGATCGAGCACTCGTGGTTGGAGGGGGTCGAGTTCGGCTCCGGCTCCGATTGCGGGCCCTTCTGCAAGCTACGACCGGGTACCCGGATCGCTGACGGGGTCCACATCGGCAGCTTCGCCGAGCTGGTCCGCAGCCAGGTCGGGCGTGGGGCCCGGGTCCCCCACGTCTCTTACCTGGGGGACGCCACCGTGGGTGAGAACGTGAACGTAGGGGCGGGCACCATCACCGCCAACTACGATGGGTCGAAGAAGAACCCCACGGTGATCGAGGACGATGCCTTCATCGGGGTGGACACGATGTTGCGAGCTCCGGTTCGCATCGGGCGCGGCGCCAAGACCGGCGCTGGCGCCGTCGTAACCCGAGACGTCCCTGCGGGGGCCGTGGCCGTGGGCATGCCGGCGCGGGCCATCCGACGGCAGCCCGAGGCCAGGGATGCGTTGCCCGGATGATCGGACGACCGTTGCCCGCGGTAGAGCTGGCCGAGGTGGCGAGCCCGCCTTGGGGTGACCTGAAGCTCCTCGCCGGGACGGCCAACCCCGAGCTCGCCTGGCTGATCTCGCAGGAGATCGGGGTTCCCTTGACCGACCCTCGGGTGCGGCGGTTCGCGGACGGCGAGATCGACGTCAAGATCCAGGACTCGATGCGGGGGCATGACGTGTTCGTGATCCAGCCCACCTGCCACCCGGTCAACGAGAGCCTGATGGAGCTCTTCATCCTCCTGGACGCCCTGCGCCGGGCCTCGGCCGCCCGGATCACGGCCGTGATCCCGTACTTCGGCTACGCCCGCAAGGAGCGGAAGTCCCAGCCCAGGGAGCCCATCAGCGCCAAGCTGATGGCCAACTTCATCACCCTCGCCGGAGCCAACCGGGTCCTGCTCATGGACCTCCACACCGAGGCCATCGAGGGGTTCTTCGACGTCCCCACCGATCACCTCACTGCCCACAAGATCCTCGCCCATCACATCCAGAGCCGATCGCTTGGACGCTGCGCCGTGGTCGCCCCGGACGCGGGTGGGGCCAAGCGAGCGGAGAACATGGCCAAGCTGCTGAAGGCCCCGCTGGTCTTCGTCTACAAGCGCCGCCCCCGTGATGACGCGGCTGAGATCCTGGACATGGCTGGCGACGTGGAGGGCCGTGATTGCGTGGTGGTGGACGACATGGTGACGACCGGGGGGACGGTGGTCCAGGTGGCGAACGCCCTGCGGGAGCACGGCGCCAGCCGGGTCATCATCGCTGCCACCCACCCGGTCTTCACCCCCGGTGCGGTGGAGCGCCTCCGTCAAGCGCCGATCGACGAGGTGGTGGTCACGAACTCGATCCCGGTCCCGCCTGAGAAGCAGGGGCCACCGGTGACCGTGCTCAGCGTCGCTCCGCTGCTCGCCGAGGCGATCGTGCGGGTGCATGAGAACCGCAGCGTGAGCGAGCTCTTCCGCTAGCTGGCGCGGGGATCCCGACCATGGACGCGCAGGCGTGGGGCGAGGTCATCATCCTCGTCGCCAGCGTGCTGGTGGCCGCGTCCGCGTCGGCGACCGAGACGGCCATGACCTCGGTCGGGAGGCTGCGCGTCCGGCACCTAGCCGAGGAGGGGAGCCGCGCCGCCGCCGTCCTGGAGCGGCTCCATCGGGACCCGAACCGCTTCCTCTCCGCGGTGCTGGTGGTCAACACTGTGGCCCTGATCCTGGCCTCCTTCGCCGCCACTCTCCTCAGCCTGCGCCTGTTGCCGCCGGGGGTCGGCTTCTGGGGGGATCTCGTGGTCTCGCTGGTCCTGTCGGTCCTCCTGCTCATCTTCGCCGAGGTCACCCCCAAGACCCTGGCCATCCGCAACGCGGAGCGCCTGGCGTTGCTCACCGCCGGGCCGGTCGATGCCCTGGCCCGGGTCCTCCGCCCGGTCCTGTGGTTCATCACCCTCGTGTCCCGGGCGATCACGGGTGGCCGTGCCGCCCGCGCCCCCTACGTCACCGAGGAGGAGCTGATGACGCTTCTCCACGTCTCCGAGGAGCAGGGGGTGATCGAGGAGGAGGAGCGCGAGATGATCCACGGGATCATCCAGATCGGGGACAAGTCGGTACGTGAGGTGATGGTGCCGCGTACCGACATCCAAGCCATCCCCCGAGGGGCGTCCTTGGAGGAGATCATCCAGGTCTACCGGCGCTACCGGCACACGAGGATGCCGGTCTACGAGGGGGACCTGGACCACATCGTCGGGTTGCTCCACATCAAGGACCTTCTGCTGCCCCTGGCTCAAGGCGCACGTGACTTCGAGCTGACCCAGGTGATGCGGCCGATCCGCTACACGCCCGAGTCGAAGAAGGTCGACGAGCTCCTCCACCTCATGCAGACCGAGAAGGTCCACATGATGATCGTGATGGACGAGTACGGGGGGACGGCGGGCCTGGTCACGCTCGAGGACTTGCTCGAGGAGATCGTCGGGGAGATCCGCGACGAGTACGACGTCGAGGAGGAGCCGGTCCAGATCCTGAGCGACCGCGAGGCGGTGGTGGACGCCCGCTACCCCATGGCCGAGCTGAACCAGCGGCTCGAGCTAGGCGTGGAGGCCAGTGAGGACTACGACTCGGTCGGTGGCTTCGTCTACGCCACCCTGGGCGAGGTCCCCGAGGCGGGCGATAGCTTCCGCAGCGGAGAGGTGCAGTGGACGGTGGAGCGGGTGGAGGGCCGTCGGATCACGAAGGTCCGTCTCCGCTCCGAGCGTCCCTGGCCGCAGGCGGTGCTCCAGGAGGTGGGCCTGGCCCCGCCCGAGGTCCAGGCCCCGGGCCCTGAGCAGAGCCGGGCGACAAGGGGGCGCGAGGACGGCCGCTAGCTACCGCGACACGGCGGTGGTCCTGCGTAAGGTGGACTATGGCGAGGCGGACCGGATCTTCACCTTGCTGACCCGGCAGCACGGGAAGGTTGGGGCCATCGCCAAGGGCATCCGGCGCTCGCCCCGTTCCCTTGCCGCGACCTTGGAGTTGTTCAGCACGGTCGACGTGCAGCTCGCCCGAGGGCGAAACCTGGACGTCGTCCTGCAGGCGGTTCGATTGCCGGGGCCACGGGTGACGGCCGACCTGGAGCGGACCGCCCATGCCGCCCTGATCACGGAGCTCGCTGACCACGTGACCGAGGAGCGCCATCCCCTAGATGGCATCTACGAGCTGACGGTGAGAGGCTTGGAGGAGGTGGCCCAGGAGCCGGAGCCCCGGCGCGCCACCGCCTACTTCATGATGGCCGCCCTCGACCTCCTGGGGTACGCGCCCGAGCTCACCCACTGCGTGGCCTGCCACCAGCCCCTGCCCGAGGCCCCGGCCGCCTTCTCGCCACCGGCGGGCGGGGTGGTCTGCGCGACCTGCATGCCGCCCGGTGCCCCTGTCCTCCCGGTCCGAGCGCTCAAGGTCCTCCGGGTGATGGCTTCGGGTAGCATCGGACTCTACCGCCGACTGCGCCTCGAGCCTCCGCTGCTCGCCGAGGTGGAGAACGTGCTCGAGGCCCAACTCGAATACCATCTCGACCGCCGGCTCAAGTCGCTGCGCATCCTGCGCCAGATGAGGTCCTGCGAATGATCGTCGAACGCGAGAACGTCATGGAGAAGGTCACGGCGCTCTGCAAGCGTCGGGGGTTCGTGTACCCATCGAGCGAGATCTACGGTGGGCTAAACGCGATCTACGACTACGGACCCTACGGCGTGGCGCTGCGGCGCAACATCCGCAACCTTTGGTGGCGCCACCTGGTCGAGCTTCGGGACGACGTGGTGGGCCTGGAGTCGGCGATCATCATGCACCCTCGGGTCTGGCTGGCGTCCGGCCACCTCGAGAACTTTGTCGACCCGCTGGTCGAGTGCCGCGGCGAGTGCCGGCAGCGGTTCCGCGCCGATCATCTCGAGGATCCCAGCCGGTGCCCAACGTGCGGCGGCCCGTTGAGCGAGCCGCGGCGCTTCAACATGATGTTCAAGACCCACGTCGGCCCGGTCGAGGACACCGCCTCAGAGGTCTACCTGCGGCCCGAGACCGCCCAAGGCATGTTCGTCGACTTCAAGAGCGTCCTGAACTCGATGCGGGTGCGGGTGCCGTTCGGGGTCGCGCAACAGGGCCGGAGCTTTCGCAACGAGATCTCGCCGGGCAACTTCATCTTCCGGCTTCGCGAGTTCGAGCAGATGGAGATGGAGTACTTCGTCAGGCCGGGCGATGACGAGCGCTGGCACCGGTACTGGATCGAGGAGCGAATGGGGTGGTACGTGAAGGTGCTGGGCATCCGGCGCGAGCACCTCCGTCTGCGCGAGCACGGCCCCGAGGAGAAGGCGCACTACGCCAAGGCATCGACCGACGTGGAGTACCGGTTCCCCTTCGGCTGGGGTGAGCTGGAGGGGATCGCCAACCGGACCGACTACGACCTCCGGCGTCACCAGGAGTTCTCGAAGGAGGACCTCACCTACCTGGACCCGGAGACGGGTGAACGCTACCTGCCCTATGTCATCGAGCCGGCGGCCGGTGTGGATCGGATCATGGTCACCCTCCTGGTCGAGGCCTACGACGAGGAGGAGGTCCGGGGAGAGACCCGAGTGCTGCTGCGGTTCCACCGCAACGTCGCCCCGGTCCAGGTGGCCGTGGTCCCCCTCTCCAAGAAGGAGGAGCTGATCCACGTGGCGCGAAAGGTTCAGGCTCTCCTGCGACCATACTTCCGCGTGGAGTACGACCAGACCGGCGGCCACATCGGTCGCCGCTACCGCCGCCAGGACGAGATCGGCACGCCGTTTTGTGTGACCATCGACTTCGAGACCCTGGCCGACCACGCCGTCACCATCCGGGAGCGAGACTCCATGGCCCAGGAGCGCGTCCCGATCGCGGGCCTCGTCGAACGCCTCCAGGAGCGGTTCGAGGAGGAAGCGGGGGCCGGTATGTGAGGGCGTGACCCCGAGGGGCCACCGCACCGACGTGGCCCACGGCCCCGCGCCGTCCCCACGCCGCCGCGCTGCCCCTCGGGGCCGCGGCCCATCCTCCGGTTGGCATCCGTCTCGGCCAGGTCACGAGCCGGGATCGCGTGAGCCTCCGAGCCGGGAGGGAGGCGACCGATCTCGCCGCTGCGCTTGTTCTCACCTCAGGGGCAAACTGTAGAGCCATGTCGACCGCAACCGAGACGAAGTGGGTGTATCTCTTCAGCGAGGGGTCGAAAGACATGCGCGACCTCCTCGGCGGCAAGGGCGCAGGTGTCGCCGAGATGACGCAAGCGGGGATGCCGGTCCCGCCTGGTTTCACCATCACGACCGAGGCCTGCCGTGAGTACTACCGCCTGGGACGTCGCCTCCCCGATGGCCTCTGGGAGCAGGTCGAGCGCGCCCTGGCCAAGCTGGAGGAGCAGACCGGCAAGCGCCTCGGTGACGAGGCCAACCCTCTGCTGGTCAGCGTTCGCTCCGGAGCCAAGATCTCGATGCCGGGCATGATGGACACGGTCCTCAACCTGGGCCTGAACCCCCGGACGCTGGAGGGCCTGAGAGAGCAGACCGGCGACGAGCGTTTCGCCCTCGACGCCTATCGACGCTTCATCCAAATGTTCGGAAAGATCGTCGACAACGTCGACGGGGACCTCTTCGAGGAGGCGCTCACCGAGGCCAAGCGGCGGGCCGGTGTCAAGACCGATCCCGAGCTCCAGCCCGAGCATCTGCGTGAGCTGGTGGCGAAGTTCCTCGCCATCTACCGGGAGCAGACGGGGAGGGACTTCCCGGAGGACCCTCGCCAGCAGCTCAGGGCCGCGATCGAGGCGGTCTTTGCCTCCTGGAACACCGAGCGGGCCATCGCCTACCGACGGGTCGAGAAGATCCCGGACGACCTGGGGACCGCGGTCAACGTCCAGATGATGGCCTTCGGCAACATGGGCGACGATTCCGGGACGGGGGTCGCCTTCACCCGTAACCCGATCACCGGGGAGAAGGAGCTGTACGGCGACTACCTTCCCAATGCCCAGGGTGAGGACGTCGTGGCCGGGATCCGCGCCACCCTTCCCATCTCTGCCCTCCGCGAGCACCTGCCCGACGTCTACCGGCAGTTCCAGGAGTACGCCGAGAAGCTCGAGCGTCACTACCGCGACGTCCAGGACCTTGAGTTCACGGTTGAGCGGGGCCGTCTGTACATGCTCCAGACGCGTAGCGCCAAGCGGACCGGTGAGGCCGCGGTCAACATCGCCGTGGACATGGTCGAGGAGGGGCTGATCACGAAGGAGGAGGCTGTGGCCCGGGTTGAGCCGCGGCAGCTCGAGCAGCTCATCCACCCCCGCGTCGACCCCGAGGCCCGAGTGGAGCCCATCGGCCGAGGTGTGCCCGCCTCTCCCGGCGCTGCCACCGGCCAGGCGGTGTTCGATGCCGACACGGCCGAGGCCTGGGGCAAGCAGGGCCGCGACGTCATCCTGGTGCGGGTCGAGACCAACCCCAACGACGTGCACGGGATGATCGAGGCGCGGGGGATCCTGACCTCCACGGGGGGCACGGCCAGCCACGCGGCCCTGGTCGCCCGAGGCATGGGGCGGCCCTGCATCGTGGGGGCCAGCGAGATCAACGTCGATCTGAAGGCCCGCCAGCTCTCGGCCAACGGGGTGGTGGTGCGCGAAGGCGAGGAGATCACCATCGATGGCACCACCGGAAGCGTGTACCTGGGCCGGGTCCCGACGATCGAGCCCAAGCCCACCGGGAAGCTCCAGACCCTGCTCTCCTGGGCCGATCAGATCCGCCGCCTCGAGGTGTGGGCCAACGCTGACTACCCCCGGGACGCGGAGAAGGCGCGGGAGAACGGAGCCCAGGGCATCGGGTTGTGCCGAACCGAGCATATGTTCATGGAGGAGGATCGGCTGCCCATCGTGCGGGCGATGATCATGGCCGCCACCACGGAGGAGCGGGAGCGGCATCTCGAGCGCCTGCTGCCGATCCAGCGCGAGGACTTCCGCGGCATCCTCCGGGCCATGAAGGGGCTGCCCGTCGTCATCCGGCTCATCGACCCTCCGCTGCACGAGTTCCTGCCCAACTATGACGACCTCGTCGCGGAGACAACCGAGCTCCGCCTCAGCGGTCGGGACCCGGATCGTCTGGCCGAGTTGGAGGCGATCAAGTCCAGGGTCGAGCAGCTACGGGAGGCCAACCCGATGCTCGGCTTGCGGGGCTGCCGTCTCTCCATCCTTTACCCGGAGATCACCCGGATGCAGGTGCGGGCGATCATGGAGGCGGCTTGTGAGCTGGTCCAGGAGGGGATCGACGCCCGCCCGGAGATCATGATCCCGCTGGTGGGCATGGTCAGCGAGCTCCAGGCGGTGAGGGCCGACCTGGCCCCGGTGGCCGAGGCGGTCCAGGAGGAGAAGGGGGTGCGCGTCCCCTACAAGTTCGGCACCATGATCGAGCTGCCGAGGGCGGCGCTGACCGCGGGTGAGATCGCTCGGGAGGCCGAGTTCTTCTCCTTCGGCACCAATGACCTCACCCAGACCACCTTCGGCTTCTCCCGGGACGATGCTGAGGCCAAGTTCATCGTCCGTTACCTGGAGGGCAGGATTCTGCGTAGCAACCCCTTCGAGACCATCGATCGGGACGGGGTCGGTCGGCTCATGGCCATCGGCGTTCAGGAGGGCCGGGCAACACGCCCTGATCTGGAGGTCGGGATCTGTGGCGAGCACGGCGGTGACCCGGAGTCGGTCAAGCTCTGTCACGAGCTGGGGCTGAACTACGTCTCCTGCAGCCCATACCGGGTGCCGGTAGCCCGCCTGGCGGCTGCCCAGGCGGTGGTGGAGCACCGCCGCACCCAAGACTGAGCCAGCCGACGTCCGCGCTGAGCCGACGGGCGAGGGCGGGGAGGCCCGGTGCCCTCCTCGGCCTCGCCCTGGCCCCGCTGAGCCGGGGCTGGGCCGGTCCAGCCCATCCGTCATGGATGCCGTGCGCCCGCCGCAAGGCGGCCTGGGCCGCGGTCACGGCGTCGGAAGGTCGTTGCCCGGTCCCACCCCGGGAGGAGGGTGGCGTCGGGGACTCGCGGTCAGGGTCAGGCGCTGGTATGGACGGCCCCCGGCCTCCTCGCTCCAGGAGGGTAGAGCCGGTGTCCAGTCTGCCATGGCCGGCCGGAGCAAGGGCCGGGAGGCGCGGGAGCATGGGCCTTCGTAATACTTCCTGACGACCATGCGGCCGCTCCCGCTCGAGGACGCTCGGGACCAGATCCGGCTCCGCGTGAACTTGCTCGACGTGGTGCAGCAGCACGTCCGACTGCGGAAGCAGGGCCGGGAGTACGTGGGGCTGTGTCCCTTCCACCAGGAGCGGACCGCGAGCTTTTCGGTCAACGAGCAAAAGCAGTCCTGGTACTGCTTTGGCTGTCAGCGGGGTGGCGACGTCTTCGAGTTCGTCGCCCTGATCGAGAAGACCGACTTCAGCGGGGCGTTGCGCATCCTGGCCGAGATGGCCGGCGTGGAGCTCCCGGAGCGGGGAGGATCCGGAGGCGAGCAACGGACGCAGCTCCGACGTCGCATCCTGGAGCTGAACCGTCTGGCCGTGCAGTACTACGAGTACGTGCTGCACTCTCTGCCCGCGGGCGAGCCCGGCCGGCGCCTCCTGACCCAGCGCCGGGTCGACGAGGTGACCGCGCGCCGCTTCGGGCTCGGCTATGCGCCGGGAGGGGCGAGCTTCGCCGCCTTCCTGCGCAGCCGTGGTCGTTCACTTGAGGAAGCGCAGGCGGCCGGCCTCCTCCGCAATGGCCGTGATTACTTCCAGCAGCGCCTGGTGGTGCCAATCCGTGACGAGCGAGGGCAGCCGGTGGCGTTCACCGGCAGGACCGTGCTGGCCGACGAACCCCGGAAGTACGTGAACTCTCCCGAGACGCCGGTGTACGTCAAGGGACGGGTGCTGTTCGCGCTCGACCTGGCTCGGGCGGAGATCGAGGCCAGAGGGCACGCGGTGCTGGTGGAGGGGCAGTTCGACGTCATCTCCGCTCACCAGCACGGGCTCTCCAACGCCGTCGCCAGCTCCGGCACCGCCCTTACCGCCGAGCAGCTCAGGCTGCTGCGGCGCTTCACCGACGAGGTCGTGCTGCTGTTCGACAACGACCGGGCGGGACGGACCGCCGCCGAGCGGGCGGTGAGCCTGGCCCGGGAGGAGGGGCTCTCGGTGCGTGTGGCGCGGATCCCCGGCCAGGCCAAGGACCCCGACGAGTTCCTGAGGGCTGGGGGTGACTGGCGGAACCTGTTGCAGGAGGCCCTGCCCGGCTGGGAGATCATGATCCGGGATCGCATCGAGGGATTGAACCCGCATGCTCCCGGCGATCGTGAGCTGGGGGTGCGTCGCATCCGGGAGGTGTTGGGCCAGATCCAAGACCCGGCCGAAAGGGACCTCTATGCCGAGCGCGCGGGGCGGCTGTTCGACATTGACCCTCGCCTGCTCCTGGCCGGGTGGCGGACCCCGATCCGTGGCCGCCGGCCTGCTGAGCCGTCCTCAGAGTCGGTACCATCGGACCGTTTGACGCCCAGTGTCCCTGGGAACAGGCTGTCGAAAAGTGTCGGTTACCTGCTGCAGGTGCTCGCCGTGCGCCCCGAGGCCCTGGGACGGGTTCGGGGGGGGTTGGACCCCGAGGCTCTCGGAGGGGACGATCGGGCGGCCTACCTGCAGGTGGTGAGCGCGCTGGAGCGCGGCGGGGTGGAGGGCCTCGAAGGGGAGTTGAGCGAGCTCCCAGGCGAGGTGCAGAACCTGGTCCGCCGGGCGTGGGCGGCTCCGCCTCCAGGGGTGGGGGATCAGGTGGTAGACGAGCTCGTCGCCCGGATCCACCAGGAGTCGTTGCGGAGACGACGCAGGGAGATCATCAGGGGCCTGGAAGAAGCCGAACGCCGTCAGGACCATGCCCGAGCGCAGGCCTTAGCCGTGGAACTCAAGCGGCTCCGGGAGCGCGGGTGATTCTGGGGTTGGAGACGAAGGTTGGCTAAGTCCAGGGATAAGTTGGAACCCAGGTTCGAGGACCTCCTGATCCAGCAGGCGGAGGCCCTGATCATCAAAGGCAAGGAGCAGGGCTATCTCACCCCCGACGAGGTCCTGGACGGCTTCCCCGACCTTGAGACCACCGAGCCCGAACAGGCGTTTCGGATCTTCGCCGCCTTCAAGGAGATGGGGATCGAGATCTCCGACTCCGCAGGCGAGTTCGAGGACAAGGACGACGTCGACGAGGACATGCAGATGGAGATCGAGATGATGGACTCGGTCTCCCTCGACGACCCGGTGCGCATGTACCTCAAGGAGATCGGTCGGGTGAGCCTGCTCACGGCCGCTGACGAGGTGGACCTAGCGAAGCAGATCGAGGCGGGGTCGGAGGAGGCGAAGCAGCGGCTGACCGAGGCGAACCTGAGGCTGGTGGTCTCGATCGCAAAGAAGTACATCGGGCGAGGGATGTCCTTCTTGGACTTGATCCAGGAAGGCAACATGGGACTGATCCGAGCGGTCGAGAAGTTCGACTATCACAAGGGATACAAGTTCTCGACCTACGCCACCTGGTGGATCCGACAGGCCATCACCCGCGCCATCGCCGACCAGGCCCGGACGATCCGGATCCCCGTGCACATGGTCGAGACGATCAACAAGTTGGTGCGTGTCTCCCGACGTCTCCTCCAGGAGCTGGGCCGGGAGCCCACGGACGAGGAGATCGCCGAGGAGATGGGCATCACCCCGGACAAGGTGCGCGAGATCATCAAGGTCTCCCAGGACCCGGTCTCGCTGGAGACGCCGATTGGCGAGGAAGAGGACTCTCACCTTGGCGACTTCGTCGAGGATAAGGAGGCGATCTCCCCCTCGGACGCGGCCTCCCTGACCATGCTGCACAATGAGGTCGAGGACATCCTGGACACGCTGACGCCGCGCGAGCGCCGGGTGCTCCAGCTTCGCTTCGGGCTCATCGACGGTCACCAACGCACGCTTGAGGAGGTCGGCAAACGCTTCGGCGTGACCCGCGAGAGGATTCGACAGATCGAGGCCAAGGCGTTGCGCAAGCTCCGCCATCCCTCGCGCTCGAAGAAGCTGCGAGATTACCTAGAGTAGGGGCAGACGCTGGGCTCCGATCCCAGCGGGCAGGTCCTGGGAGCGCCTAAGAGGCGTAGAGCGTGCTCAGGGGTGGGTCCGGAGGTCTTGGGGGATGCCAGTCATCACCATCGGCCGGATGTACGGGTCGGGTGGCGAGACGGTAGGGGCCATGGTGGCCGAGCAACTGGGGGCGGAGCTGGTCGACGGCAAGATCTTCGATGAGGTCGTACGACGCCTTGAGCTGCCGCCCGACGAGGTCCAGCAGCACGAGGAGCGGCCGGGCAGCTTGCTCAGCCGATTGATCCAGGCCCTGGGCTCGGCTTCGACCGAGTTCACCACCGCCTCGGAGGTGGCGTGGACACCGCCCTTCGGCGAGCGGGCTGTCGACACCCATGATGCCGTGGTCCACATCACCCAGGAGGTGATCCGAGAGGCCGCCCGCACCGGCAACACGGTGATCGTCGGGCGTGGCGCGGCCTTCCTGCTTCGGGACCACCCCGGTGCGTTGCACGTCTTCTTGCGCGGCTCGCGCGAGGCACGTGTCGCGGCTGTGCGCGAGGCCTTCGGCCTCAGCGAGGAGGTGGCCAGGCGGCGGCTGAAGGAGGTGGACTCAACCCGCCGGGCCTACGTCCGCCAGGTCTACGGGCAGGACTGGCTCGACCCCAGCCATTACGATTTGGTGGTGGACACCGGCCGACTGGGCTACGAGCGCGCTGCTCGCCTCATCGTCGCCGCGGCTCGGTGAGCGCCGGTGGGCGGAGGAATTGGAACGTGGCAACAGCGATAGGGAAGCGACCGTCGTTCGTGGCCTCGCGCACGTCCGGGGTCGACGGCGCCAGCGAGGGTGGCCGCTTGAGCACTGGCTTCCTGCCGGCGGCGCTCGTCCTCTACGGCGTGCCGCTCGTCCAGCTCATCCGGAGCCAGGGGTACCGGGGGAAGCTGAGCGTCGAGCCAGCGTTGGTGGATGGGACCTGGGTCTTGAAGGTCACCTACGAGGGAGCAAGCCCGCCCCCGGTACCGGAGCGATGGCACGGGCATCGGGTGGTCCTCGAGGAGACGAAGCCTGTCGATGCCTGAGTTCACGCTCGATTCCAGGATCATCGACGTGCTGCGCCTGGGGGAGGAGGGTCGCCGGCTCCTCTACGAGCACGGCTACAACCTGGGCAACGGCTTCGTGGACGTGCTCTCCCAGTACCAGAGCCTGCGTGAGGCCGCTCACTTCGGCCATCTCCGCGACCCTGAGGCCCTTGTTCGACGTCTGAACGGGGACGAGGGAGAACGACATCGCCTCCCTCGTGACCTCGGCCCGACGGCTCTGGAGGGAAGGTAAAATCGACCCGCTCCACTGCGGAGTAGCTCAACGGTAGAGCAGGCGGCTGTTAACCGCAAGGTTCAGGGTTCGAATCCCTGCTCCGCAGCCACCCTGCCGAACTCCAGCCCCCCGGCCTCCAGGGCTTGAGGGCACGAGGCATGGCCATCACCTGACGGCAGTTGAGCCTTCCTCACTTGCGAGGGTGAGGGCCTCGAGATCGCTGCCGTTCGCGACCCTCGCGAGTTCCTTGCCGGGCGGGTGCAGGGTGCCCCCGGTGGAGACGGTTCGCTCGGCGGCCTGTGAGGGGTGGGCCATCTGACTCGGCGCGTTCCTCATGGTCGATGAGGTTGACCTCGCCCGCGATTGGATGGCGGCCTGCCCTGGACCTTCCCCTGCCTTGCCCCGTCCCGCCACGGATCCCCAGATGAACGAGCCCTCCGAGAGGCGGCGCCGGGTCATGGGCAGCCAGTGCTGGTGGACGATGACCGTGGCGGCGATGCTCGGCTGGTCGTCGTGCGCGGTCTCTGGCTCTTCGGCCGCGACGAGCGCCCAGGTGGGGAGGCCCCAGGCTTCCCGGGACCAGCGCTGGTACGTCGAGGCATCGGCGAGCCCACGTTCCGCCGGGTGAGGGCGGTCGAGAGGCGTCATGGGCAGTCCAAGGGGCGGGACGATGATCGCCGGTCGCGGGAATTCGGGGCCAGGCATCGCCCCGCCGACCGTGGAGTGCCCGGCGTGCCCGAAAGGTCAGGAGGGCACCAGGAGCCTCAGGACCATGATGGCGACGGGGACGGGAGCGCCAGCCTGAGGCCGATGAGGAAGCCCCGGAAAGGCATCCCGTAGTTCATGTAGCCGGCCACGCCCTCGGTGCTGGGCAGGACGACGCCCCGTGGCCTCGGTGTGCAGAACACGAGCCGGTCGAGCACCAGCCAGCCCAGGACGTCGAACGCGACCATGACGACGAACGCGTTCGCGAATGCCCTGCGAACGAGGGGGTTGGCAGCTGGGGCTTGGCGACGACGGTTGCCGCCGGTGGCATCCGAACAGCAGGCCGAGGACGGGGACGCCCGGCCACACCGCATCCCGACGCTCGGCAGCAGCCTTCGGCGGGGCCGCCGCCTGACGTCGTCCGGCTGCTCCCGGAGCATGAGCCGAGGGTTGCGCAGACTCACGGTCAGCAGCACCGCCGACAGGGCCACGATCCTCTGAGAGCACGAATGCGCTGGTCGTCCAGGAGAGACCGGGGCCGGTCAGCGATCGGCGGGGCCGTCGTCGGCGCAGCCGAGGCCCGTGCCTCCCCGACCACACCCACACGCCTGCTCCTCAGCCGCGCCGGGCGCCGCGCAGCAACCCTTACCCCGCCACGCCTCGCGGCCTTCCCTGGCCGCTGTGGCCGCTATGACGAGACCAGCCAACGGGTCGAGCCACCACCATCCCCAGAGGCTGTTGCCGACCAGGCCGGCCAGCACCGTGGCCGCCAGGTAGGCGCACAGCAGGTTCTGGCCGCCTTCGCCCGCCGTCGCCGCGGACTCGAGGCGTGTTCCCAATCGTCGCTTTGCGACGCCCAGGGCGGGCATCATCATGAGGCTGCTGACGGTGAGCCCGATCCCGAGCAGGGTCGTCTCCGGCCGATGCTGGCCAATCAGGCCGCGGATGGACTCTACGGCGACGTAGGGGGCGAGCAGCCAGAAGCTGACCGCAACCGCCTTCCGCGCCTGCCCCTCGGCGGTGGCGGAGCGCGTCCGGGATCCTGTGAATCGCCAGATCACGATCGCGCTGGCCAAGCCCTCCATCACCGATGAGAGCGCCCAGCCGGCCAGCGCGGTCGATCCGGCGGTGAAGCCGGCGATCAGACCTACGACGCCCTCCACTGCCATCCACGCCAGGCTGGCCCATGCGAGCCACCGGGCCAGTCGAGCGGCCTCGATCCACCTGGCATCGTGGGCGATGCCGTCCCGGGGATGGACGGCCTCGCTCACGTCGGCCCTCCACGGCGGGGACAGGATGCGGCCCGCTCGCTGGTCGCGGTCGGCAGCGCCTCGGCGGAGGTCTGCAGCTCGAGCGGTTCCGACCTGGCCGGGGAGGGGTTGGTGGAGAAGACCTGAGGACCTTCCACGCGGCCGTCGACCAGGGCGCGGTCGAACGGGCACGCGAGGTGGCTGGAGATGGTCGACGGGGGGAGCTCGAGCGCACGGGCGAGATTGACGACGTGGGCCTCCCCCTCCACCGGCGAGCCGAAGAGCGGACACGCGGGACGGAGCTGGGGCAGCGCGACCATCATCGTTCGGGGCTGATGGTATCGGCTCCGGGCCGCGATGGCCGGGTGGTCGATGCCGTGGCCAGCCGGTACGACGTGCTCGGCGGCACCCGTGCCCCGCTGGCGGCGTTGGTCGTGGCCCTCGTCGTCTCGCTCGCCTGGCGCGTTCGCCGGTCTCGGCGCCGGGCGATCTGTCGTGGCATCGCCGTGACGCGGCTCTCGAAAGCAACGTCCTCGGCGTGCCCGGGAGATGCGACCGACACCGCGAACGCCCCCCCTTGGCTCGATGAGATCGTCGATGGAGGCCGGCCCCTCGGGGTGACGAGCTCGTGCTCGGCGGCCCACGCGCCTCCCCTGCCCCACCTGCCGATCCAGATCCACGGATTGGTCAGCCGAGGCACCCGGACATCCTCCGCTGTTTCCTTGTCGTCGCCATCGCCGCCGGGTTGCTCCCCAACCAGGATCAGCGTCCGGCCCGCTGCACCGGCACCGGCCACTGCCCGGCGTGGAACCAGCGACGGACGGTGGCATCCGACACGCCTTGCTGCTCGGCTCCCGCTTGAGGTGCAGGTTCGCCAGTGTGGGTGATCAGAGTGTGCTCGTAAGCTCTCGATGGGCAGCGCCTGCGGGTTCCCCACGCTCCGCGACGGGGACGCGCGGTCGCCGGTCGGTTCCTGCTCCCCTGGCCCGGCGCCCCCTTGTCCTGCCCCAGGATCTCGACCAGGCCCGACGGCCGGGGCCGTGGCGCAGGCTGGTGAGGCCGTACGTCGGGCCGGGAGGGGTGCGCCTGGGGTCCCGCTGCGACGCCCAGGGCAGGACGGTGGGCGGCGAGCCCGGCCCCTCGAGTTCCCTCCGGGCCGGTGCTCCGCGCTGAGCGACCACTACAGCGCCTTGTGAACCCACGGAAGTTCGGGCTCGTGCCCCGGTCCCGCATCGTCAGCCTCGTCCTGGCACGGTACTGGTCCCTCGACCGGGCCGGTGTCCTCGTCGCCCGCCCCGGCTCGCTGCAGCGTGCGAGGTGATGAGCCCGTCGCCACCGGCGGTGACCCGACGGGCGGCCCGACCGCGGCTCAGAGCCCCTGGCTTCCCAGCCGCTCGGAGACCCGTCGCGTCATGGCGGCGAGCTGGTCCAGCTCGACCAGGAGGTCGAGCGAGGGCCGTGGCCGACGCACGACCTGAGCCATCGCCGGCCAGGGACGGGCGGTCGCCAGCCAGTAGAGCTGGACCATCTGCTCCAGCTCCTCGGCCACTGCCTGAAGCGTGGCCGACAATTGATCCCGGTCGATGTCGAGCACCAGACCACGGATCATGCGGAGCGGCCTGGCTAGCCCCAGACACAGGGCAACCGTCAGATCTTGGAGGTCCCAGTCGGCCGGCTCGATCTGGCCGGGCGCCTCGTCGACCTCCAGCTCCAGTGCTACCCGATGTGTCGCGCGCATCGGCGTCTCTGTACCCTCCGAAGCGAAGCCGGCAGCCTGTTCCCGAGGCCCAAGTCCTTGTCCGGGCTGGTCCGAGCCTCTCCTCAGGGCACCCATCATCCCTGTCGACGTCGAGTTCGCCCCCACCCATCGGGAACGAGGCCCGTCCCGCCGCATAAGTGTAGTTCTTGGGATGTCGAAGCGACATGGCTATGCGCATCTTGTGGCACGTCTCAAAGCGGGCCCGGGGCCGTGCGGGTTGGGTGGTGGCGCTCTCCCCGGCCGGGCCGATGGGCTCAAGACCCGGTCGGCTCACGGCTGGGCTGGACAGGTCAGCCCCCCAGCGAGTAGCCTGCAAAGGTTCCGGGGCGGCCCTCCGGATACGCCAGCGAGACGGGGGGTAGACGCTGCCGACGTGGTGGAGGCCGTCCCGGTTACATCATCGTACCCCTAAATTCCCCCCTGGGGATGGCCAAACTCGGGAGCCCGTCGTTTCGCTGGCGACGGGACCCTGTCGGCCGCCCCCAGCCTGCCCGAGGCGGCATCCTTTAAGTCCGTGAAATCCTCAGTCCGTATGGCGGGCCTGGGCGCCGCTGCGATCTTGGTGGCTGCCCTTGTTGCCTGGAACGCCCTTCGGCCTATCGAGATCGCGCCGGTCCAGGTGATCGCCTCTTCCTTCAGCGAGGGGACGCCGCCCGAGATCCCCTGGCCGGACCAGGGACAGGCGGCGGTGGGAGCCGCCGTCGGCGGTCAGGGCTCCGGCGTGCTCGCGGCCAGCCCCAACGCCACCCCCCAGCCGACCGGCAGCGTCGCCAAGGTGATGACGGCCCTGGTCGTGCTCGAGGAGCGGCCGTTGCGCGTAGGGGAGCAGGGGCCCACGATCCTGGTCACGGAGCAAGACGTCCAGGATTACCGCCAGATGCTCGCCCAGGGGCAGTCGGTGGTGCCGGTGGTCGCCGGCGAGGTGCTCACCGAGTACCAGGCCCTCCAGGGGCTCCTGCTCCCCTCGGCGAACAACTTCGCCCTGATGCTGGCCCGCTGGGCCTCAGGGTCGCTTCAGCAGCATCTCGATCGCATGAGCGCCGAAGCCCGGCGGCTTGGCATGACGCAAACCGCCTTCGCCGACGCCAGTGGCTTCTCCCCTCAGACCCGGAGCACTCCCTCCGACCTCATCCGGCTCGGGGAAGCGGCTATGCGGAATCCCGTGATCGCTCAGATCGTCGACCAGCCCGAGGCGGTGCTGCCGGTGGCAGGTGTGGTCTACAACGTGAACGCGGTCCTAGGACAGGATGGGATCGTTGGCATCAAGACGGGCAACACGCCTGAGGCCGGAGGCTGCTACCTGTTCGCCGCCACCGACCGGCTCGACGACGGCCGGGAGATCCTGCTGTTTGGGGCCGTGCAAGGCATGGAGACGCTGAGGGATGCCTTCGTCGCCGCCGAGGCGCTCCTGAGGGTCATGCGCTTGACCCTCGAGATCCGCCACATTGTGCACCACTACCAGGTCGTCGGGTATTACCAGGCCCCCTGGGGGGCCAGCACCGACGTCATCGCCACCAGGGACGTGGATCTGGCGTTGTGGCCCGGCGCCGCCGTCAGCGTCACCTTGCACGCTCGACCCATCTCGCCCCCGGCGGCCCGCGGGACGACGGTCGGGAGCCTCCATCTCGTGGTGGGAGGGGCCTCGTACGACGTTCCCGTGGTGACGGTGCGGACGGTCCCCGGCCCCAGCATCCCGGCCAGACTGACCCGCGTCTCGTGGTGAGCGCCTCGCGATGCTCAGGATGGGGGCTGCGAGCGGTCGCTGGGCTGGGGAGCCATGGCCCGGGACCGCGAGGATCGGGCAGGCAGACTGCCGGCCCCGGCGGATGCCTCCTGCCGAGGCCTGGCCGCCTGGTCGCGCCGCCGAGACCATGGCGGGGCTTCGGATTGGCGATGATGCGCCCCGGCTGCCCGCCTGAGGACCGGACGCTCCAGGTGCCCCGGCTCGCCCTGGACCCCGCCCTCGGGCGATGGCGGGCGATCCGACGCCAAGGGGGAGGACGCCGCTCCGCCCTCACCTGGGCGGCGCTGACCCTCACGGCCGAGATCGACGCCGACTCGAGGGGACCGGTGCGGGGTGGCTCCGATCGGCGGCAGGTGACGCTCTCCCGGATCGGGAGGGTGCGGGCCCGGGGACGGGCCTGGCGCCGGGGGCGCTGGCGGCGGGGAAGGAGAGGGGTGCCGCCCGATGGACCCATCGCCCCTTTGAGGGCGACGGCCGGAGCGGTGAGCCTGTGATCCGCGCCCTGGTCTTCGACTTCGACGGTCTGATCCTCGACACCGAGGTCCCCATCTATCAGGCCTGGGCCGAGATCTACGAGGAGTACGGGCAGCGGCTTGAGCTGGAGCTCTGGCAGAGGGTCATCGGCCGGGGGCCTGGCTACTTCGACCCGGTGGCCGCCCTTGAGCGCCGGTTGGGCCGCTCCCTGGATCGGGAGGCGATCCAGGCCCGACGCCGCCGACGGGAGCTGGAGCTGGTGGAACGTCTGACGGTGCAGCCGGGGGTGCGCGAGTGGTGCGCCCAGGCGGTGTCGATGGGGGCACGGGTGGGCGTGGCGTCGAGTTCCTCACGGGCCTGGGTGACCCGGCACCTGCGGCGCCTGGGGTTGGACAATTGGGATTGCATCCGTTGTCGGGATGACGTGGCTCGTGCCAAGCCAGCTCCGGACGTCTACCTGTCGGTGCTGGAGTGCCTCGGCCTGAGACCGGAGGAGGCCCTGGCGGTCGAGGACTCAGAGGCGGGGGTGACGGCGGCAAAGGCCGCTGGCATGCACTGCGTGGCGGTGCCCAGCACCCTGACCGCCGGCCACGACCTCGGAGGAGCGGATCTGGTCCTGCGCTCGCTCGCCGAGCGGTCCTTCGCTGAGGTCGCTGCCGCGGTAGCGAAGGGCTCGAGCTGAGCGCCCGGTCGACGGTGACCTCGCCAGCTCAGCGGTGGAGGTGGTCGAAGAGCGTGTCCCAGTAGAGAAGCTCGTACCCTTGGAGGAGGCGCGCCGCTCTGGCCACCCGGCGTTCGGGCACGCCTTGCTCCAGCCCGCTTGCGAGCACCGCCAGCGCCAGCTCCTCGAACTCACGGTCGGGCTCGGCGAAGAGGTCGAAGAAACGGACCTCGGCCTCGGCCAGGCCGTAGCGGCGCCTCAGCGCCGCCCCCATCCGAGCGCAGCTCTCGCCCCAGGTGGCGAAGTTCACCAGGTAGGCGGCCGCCACCTCGGCTGCGGAAGCGTGACTGGCCAGCCAGGCCATGTAGGCGGTGTAGGCGTGGGCCCCGGGCATGGGCTCGTAGGCCTCCAGGTCCTCCGGCGTCATGCCCAACGCGGCGGCGAAGCGAGGCAACGCCTCCCAGGCTGCCCGCTCGCCATCCAGGACGTGGAGGAAGAGCCCGTCACCGAAGCGGGCGACGAGGCGGGCGACGCTGCGCAGGTCGCTGGCGATGATCGCATGTTGCTCGCCGGCGAAGGGACGGAGCTGCGAGGGGTCGACGCCGGCCTCGACGGCGTGGAGGTAGGGGTGGTCGACCAGCCGGTCGCGCTGAGGGGCAAGCTCCTCACGAATGCGTTCGATCAACGCTTCCGCTGCCATCAGCCCCAGGATAATCGTGCTCATGGGCGCGGAGGCGGCGAGTAGATTGATCGCGTGACCGAGCGCAGGAAGGCCATGCACGAGCTGGCCGGGGGTGGCGACGACGGCTCCACCGGCCTCCTGGGCGGCGGACGCGCGCCCAAGGACGACCTCCGGATCGAGGCGTATGGCACCGTGGATGAGGCGTCCAGCGCGCTCGGCCTGGCCCGCTCGCTCAGTTCCAGCCCGGAGGTGCGGGCGATCGTGGAGAAGCTCCAAGGGGGGCTCTACCGATTGGGGGCGGAGCTGGCCACCAACCCCGCCGACGAAGGGCGGTTTGTGACCACCTCGGCGGAGGATGTGGCCGCCCTGGAGCGCGTCGTGGCTCGGCTGGAGTCCGAGGTCGCCATGCCCCGTGAGTTCGTCCTGCCCGGCGCCACCCCCGCCTCCGGCGCTCTGGATCTGGCCCGAGCGATCGTTCGCCGGGCTGAGCGGCGCTGCGTCACCCTGATCCGTGAAGGGGCGCTTCACAACACCGAGGTGCGGCGCTACCTCAATCGTCTGAGTCTGCTCCTTTTCGTCTTGGCCCGCTACGAGGAGGCCCAAGGCGGACACCGAGCGAGGCCGGCCAAAGGGGCAGGGACGCTGGACGGCGGTGGCTGAGGGCCAAGGTCCGAAGGCCGCCGGGATCTCCCTTCCTGATCCCATCCCGGATCGAAGGCGCCTAGACTTGACCCCAGCCTGATGGCATTGCCCGAGATCCTGGCCATTGCGGTGGGGGCTCCGGTGGGTGTTGGCGTTGCGCTGGCTGCTGCCCTCTACCGTCACCTGTTCATCCCCGATCGCCCCCGCTACCTTGACGACTTCGCCTTCACCCCCTGGGAGTTCCAGGCCGACTACGAGGAGGTGGAGCTGCTGACGGCGGACGGCGTCCAGTTCGGGGCCTGGTTCTTCCGGCAGCCCGGATCGCCCCAGGTGGTGATCGTCAGCCCAGGCCACAAGGGGCGACGACAGGACCTTCTCGGCATCTCGGTTGCCCTCTGGCGTAAGGGGTTCAACGTCCTCGTCTACTCCTACCGAGGCATGCCCGGCAGCGACCGGGCGCTGATCACGATGGGGGTGCGGGAGGTGCAGGAGCTCTCGGCCGCGCTCACCTTCGTGCGGCAGCGGGTGCGCGGGGCGAGGATCGGTCTCCTCGGCTACTCGATGGGGGCGGTCGTGAGCCTCATGGGGGCCGCTGGCGACCCCTCGATCGAGGCCCTGGTTTTGGACAGCCCGTTCGCCGACCTGCGGCAGGTGGTGAGGGAGAACGTGCGTCGCCGGGCTTTCCTGCCGGGCGCTCCTCTGGTCGCTGCCTGCTCACTCTGGACGCGCTTTCGTCATGGCGTCCGGCTGGCGGATGCGAGCCCGATCAGCCTGTTGAGCGGCCTGGAGCCCCGGCCGTTGTTCTTCATCCACGGCGCCGCCGACACCCTCACCTCGGTTCAGCATTCGCGGCGCCTCTACGAGGCGTACCGGGGGCCTCGGGAGATCTGGATTGTCCAGGGGGCTCCCCACACCGGGGCGTACTTCGCCGATCGCGGGCTTTACGTGGAGCGGGTGGCTGGGTTCTTCGCCCGTCACCTCGGCCTCAAGACCGGCCACCTACGCCTCCTGGCGGACGAGGACGTCGAGGTCTCCTGAGCCGTCCGCGACGCGAGGTCCTCGACGGCCCCCGGACGCGCTCGATGGCGCTGCTCCATGGTTGCGGCCGGCTGGGGCCACGCTCCTTAACACGACACGGTTGTGGCGATCGCTGGTCGGCCCCTAGCCTGCGGCCATGCCGCTTGCCGTGGACCTCACCGCACCTTGGGATGAGCACGACCATCGACCTGGAGCGCGACGGGTGGCGCTGGCCGACAGGCCGGGCCGTCCTCCCCGATCGGTAGGGCCTCGCCGTCTGGAGGAGGACCTGGCAAGGATGGACGACCGAACCCTGCTGGAGGCGCTACTCGGTCCCGCCGCCGCCCAGGTTGACGCCATACCGGTCTCGGAGCTGCTGGAGGCGAGGGCCTCGCGCTTGGCGGAGCTGGGGCTGAGCCCTGTGGCGCGGCGGAGGGTGCTGGCCGCTGCCGAGCTCGCTCGACGCTTCCAGCCGGCGGTCGAGGTGCCGTCGCCCCTGAACAGCCCAAGCCGCGTCCTCCAACACGTCGCTCCGCTCCGAACGGCCCGCACCGAGATCCTGGTCGTCCTCGCCCTCGACGCCCGGCTCGGCCTGCTGGGCGATCCCTGTCGGGTGGCGGAGGGGGCGGTGGCGCACGTGACGGTGGAGGCGCGTGAGGTGTTCGCGCCGGCGCTGGAACGGCGTGCCTCGGCGGTCGTGCTCGTGCACAACCATCCCTCCGGGGTCCTGGATCCGAGCTCGGAGGACGTGGCCTTCACCCGTGCCATGGCGAAGGCGGGGGCGCTGCTGGCCATCCCGTTGCTAGATCACCTGATCGTCACCCGCCGTGGCTACTTCAGCTTCCGCGAGGCGGGGTTGCTGGACGTCCCGTGAGCCGTGGATGGGGAGGTCGTCGGATGCCCCTGAACTCGCCGGCACCCTCCAGCTCTTGCCAAGTCTTCAACGTTGCGCCCATATAATGCCCAAGCGCGATGGGAGACTGAGGTGATGGCTGAAGAGGCAGTCGGGCCGCCGCTGGACGTCGTCCACCGGGTCGCCGGCACCGTGTTGGCCAATGTGTCCCGGGCCATCGTCCACAAGGACGACGAGGTCCGTCTCTGCCTGATCACCCTCCTCTGCGAGGGCCACCTGCTGATCGAGGACGTCCCTGGCGTGGGCAAGACGATGCTGGCCAAGGCCCTCGCTCGCTCCCTGGACTGCACCTTCCGTCGCATCCAGTTCACGCCTGACCTGTTGCCCTCCGACGTCACCGGGGTCCGGGCCTTCAACCAGAAGCTCGGCGAGTTCGAGTTCCTGCCCGGTCCGGTGTTCGCCCAGATCCTGCTCGCTGACGAGATCAACCGGGCCACGCCCAAGACGCAATCCGCGTTGCTGGAGGCGATGGAGGAGCGGCAGGTGACGATCGATGGCGAGACCCATAGCCTGCCCCAGCCCTTCATGGTCATGGCGACGCAGAACCCGGTCGAGTACTCCGGCACCTTCCCCTTGCCGGAGGCGCAGCTGGACCGGTTCTTCATGAAGGTGCGGCTGGGCTACCTCAGCGCCAGCGAGGAGGCAGGGCTGCTGGGCCAGCAGAAGGTGGAGTCCCCCTTCGAGGAGCTCCAGCCCGTGGTCTCCCCCGGCGAGCTGCGGGCCGCTCAGCGCGCAGTTCGGGATGTGTACGTGAAGCCAGAGCTGAAGGAGTACATCGCACGTCTGGTCGAGAAGACCAGGACCCACCCTGAGGTGGCGCTCGGCGCCAGCACCCGTGGGACCCTCAATCTGTTCCACGCGGCTCAGGCCCGGGCGGCGGTCCTGGGTCGCGGGTACGTGCTCCCCGATGACGTGAAGTCCCTGATCGAGCCGGTGCTGGGCCACCGCATCGTCCTGCGTCCAAACGCCGAGATGCAGGGATCGAGTCCCGGCCGGATCCTGCGCCAGCTGCTTGAGCGGGAGCAGGTCCCCCAGGTGAGCCGGGATGGCTGAACGCCCGCTCGGCGGCGGGAGCCGCGGACCATGAGCCGTGCCCTCGTTGCCGGCGGGCTTGCCCTCCTCTTGCTCTTCGCCTACCTCACCGCCATCCAACCCGCCTACGCCCTGGCGTACTCGCTCTGCCTGCTCTTCGTGGTGGCCTGGGCATGGCCCCGGCTGGTGTTGCGAGGCATCGAGGTCGATCGGGTGCTCGACCCCGGCACCCCGACCGTCGGCGAGCCGTTCCAGGAGACCTTCCAGATGAGCAAGCGAGGACCGATCCCTGGCCCCTGGGTCGAGGTGGTCGATCTGAGCCGGCTCCCCGGCTACCAGCCGGGGCGGGTGATCTCCTTGGGGCGTCACCCGGTCACCTGGAAGGCGCACGGGGTGTACCGGCAGCGCGGCTGGGTGACCTTCGGCCCGACCCTGGTTCGGGTTCGCGAGCCGTTCGGCCTCTTCAGCGGTGAGCGTCGCTTCGGCGACACTGCCCAGGTCCTGGTCTATCCCCGGGCTCGCCCGTTGCCCGAGTTGCTCCTGCCCGCCGTTCAGCACGCCGAGACGGCGGAGCGATACGGGAACTGGGCCGACTATCCCCCTGAGACCGGGGGGGTCCGCGACTACGCGCCCGGCGACGCCTTCGGTCGCATCCACTGGCCGCTGTCGCAGCGCCACCAGCGTCTGATGAGCAAGACCTTCGAGCAGCCCTTGACGGCTGACCTCTGGCTCGTGCTTGACCTCGACCGCCGCGTCCACTGGGGCGAGGGGGAGGAGTCGACGCTGGAGTACGCGATCTGCCTGGCGGCCTCGGTCACCATGCAGGTGCACGATCGAGGTCGGACCGTAGGGCTGATCGTCAACGACGCTCGGGGCACCCTCTTGGAGCCCCACCGGGCCGTTCGCCAGGATCGGGCGATCATGGACTACCTGGCCGGGGCCAGGGCCGATGGCCTTCAGGGCCTGGGTCGAACCCTGGCCTGGGACCGTGTGCGTCGGTTGCCCAGGCGTGCGCTGGCAGTGATCACGCCCAGCTCTGACCCAGCCTGGATCGATGCCATGCTCGCGATACGAGGCCGAGGCACCTCCCTGATCGCCTTCTACATCGACGCCACCAGCTTCGGGGCGCCTGGCCCCAGCCTCAGCTTCGAGCTGGGCTGCAACCTGGACCTCTACGTGGTGCGTCGAGGTGACGACCTCTCCCGTCTGGTGAGGACGAGGGATGCCGTCCGGCTGGCCTAGCCTTCGCCGTCCACAGCTCCCGGCCGGGACCCTCCCCTCGGCGCTTCTGGTGGTGCTGCTCGTCCTGTGCATCGCCAACTCGACCGTGGCAGCGGCCTGGGTGCCCGGCGGCGACGTCGTGACCCCTCTCGCCCTCACCGCTGCCTTCTGCCTCGGGGTCGTGGCCCTGGTGCCTGCGGTTCCGGTGCCGGTGGCCATGGTCCTGGGGGGCATGGCGGCGCCGTTGGCTGCCTTCGTTTCCGCCCATCAGGCTCTCTACCGAGCCCACCCCGAAGACCCCACCGACCCCGTGGGGTTCCTCCTCACCTGGCTGCGGCGCCTGACCGACGGTGAGGCCGCCGCTGACGTGTCGCTCTACCTCTACCTGGTCTGCTGCCTCGCCTGGCTGGTGAGCGGTTGGCTGAGCTGGTGTGTGTTCCGTTGGCGCCGCCCGCTGCTGGGGCTTGCTCCGGGCGCGGTCGCGTTGGCCACCAACGTCCTCAACTACCCCAGTGGCCAGCAGGGGTACGTGCTGGCCTTCCTGGTCCTGACCTTCGGTCTCCTCCTCTGGACCAACTACGTGCGTTCGGTGCAACGCGCTGCCCGTTGGCGCCTCCGGCTCAGCGCCGATGCCCGTTGGGATTTCTGGGAGAGCGGGGTGGTGGTGCTGGCCGCCGTGGTCGCGGTTGGGATCTTTCTGCCCCCGCTGTCGACCGCCGACCGGACGGTCGACATCCAGAACGCCGGCTTCCAGGAGTGGGCCCAGCTGCAGCAGCAGCTCGATCACCCGGTGGCCCTGGGCAATGGGCCGGCCGGCTCCTACTCGGTGGGGCTGTCACGGTTGGCGGCGCTCCTGGGCGCCCAGCGCAAGCCCTCGGGGGTGGTGTTCAGCTACACGGTCCAGGGCACGTACGGCCCACCGCCGTACTTCCGTGCCTTCGACCTTGACACCACCTCCGGCGGCCCCGGCGGGCCGGCCTGGCGCTACGCCCTTGCCAGCACCACGCAGGCCCCCGTCCGTAAGGGCGCTTCGTTGGACTACGCCGAGACCTTCCAGGCCGAGCGCACGGCTACCTTCACCATCTCGATGCTCCGGCCGCCCGGCGTCCAGCCCAACCTGCTCCCCTATCCGGGTCGCCTCGAGCGGATCGACCGCAACGCGGTGGCCCACCTGACCGCGGTCAACCAGAGCCCCCCCGGGAGCTCCGGCCGTCGGCTTGAGACCATCGACAGCCTCACGCTCGCCGATCGCGGCAGCAGCGCGGGATCCTATACCGTCACCGTGGCCTACTCGGTGGCGACCGTGGCGCAGCTGGAGGCGGCGGGGACCGCCTACCCGAGCTGGGTCCAGCCCTACCGGACGTTCGGGCCGAGCTATCGCCCCCCGGCGACGATGCAACGGATCCGGGACCTGGCCCTGAGGGTGACCGCCGGGCAAACCGATCCCTACGACCAGGCCCAGGCGATCGAGACCTACCTCCGGTCGAACTTCCGGTACACGCTGACCCCGCTCCAGCCTCCGGCCGGGGTGGATCCGATCGAGTACTTCCTCTTCACCTCGAAGGAGGGGTACTGTGAGGACTTCGCCACCGCGATGGGGGACATGCTCCGTTCCCTGGGCATCCCCACTCGCCTGGTCAACGGCTACGGGCCGGGGACGTTCGACGAGCAGAGCGGACGTTACCTCGTCCGCGAGTCGGACGCCCACACCTGGGTCGAGGTGTACTTCCCCACCTACGGCTGGATCCCGTTCGAGCCGACCCCGGATGGCACCTATTTCCCCATCCCACGCGGCGCTCCCAGCGCCGCCTGCAGCCGGGACAGCGCTGGCTGTGCGGCGACCACCGAGGCGGGTGCCAGCTCACGGCCCACGGTGAACCGGCCCGGGCGCTTCGCGTGGGACGTCGGCCCGCTCCAGGCGGGAGGGGGCGTCGGGCAGGCGGCGTCGGTGACGAACCTCCTCCCGATCGTGCTGGCCGGGCTGGCCCTCCTTGCCCTGGGGGGATGGCTGGCGGCGGCACGCTACCTGCGACCGCGCACCGCGGGCGGGGTCTGGAGACGGCTGAGCATGCTGGCGACCCTGGCCGGCGTGCGCCCACGTCCCCACGAGACCCCGCTCGAGTTCGGCCTCCGCCTGGGCCAGGCGATCCCCGAGGCGGCCAAGCCGGCGCGTGAGCTGGCCGAGCGATACGCGGTCGTTGCCTACGGACCTCGCCAGATGGCCACGACCGCCCGGCCAGCGGTGCTGGCCGCCTGGGCGGAGCTGCGTCCGATCCTTCTCCGGCACGTGGGCCCTCGCGGTCGGGTCAGGGCTGGCTGAGGTCGCTCGGGCCTCGGTCGCGACCGGGAGGTTGCTCAGGGCGCGGCCCCATGGGGTAGCCTCGTGATCACCATGGCGCTGCTGAAGGTCTCTCCGTCGGGGCAGGTCTACGACATCGCCTTGCCCTCGATAAAGGTGACGCGCGATCAGGGCGGGGGCTACTACGTGCACGGCCGCGGGCATTTCCTCTTCTTCGAGGACCTAGAGGCCGCGGAGCGCAAGCGCCGTGAGCTGGAGCTGCAGGGTGAGCTTGGGGGGGAGCTCGGATGAGCGTCTCGGGGCGTACGTACGAGCCGGTGGCGTTCGTCATCGAGGCCGACCACGTCGCCGCCTTCGCGAGGGCACTGGGGATGGACCCCGGTCGGGGCGTCCCCCCGACCTACGCCGCCGTGTACGCCCTCGGCACCACAGTCCCTCAGCTCTTCTCTGACCCCGAGGCGGCGGTCGATGTCGCCCACCTGCTGCACGCAGAGCAAGAGTTCGTGTGGGAACGGCATCCTCGAGTGGGCGAGACCGTGGTCGCCCAGGGACGGGTGGCGGCGGACATCGAGCGCCGTGGCGTGCGCCTTCTCTCCTTCGAGACCGAGGTCACCGCCGCGGGCGAGCGGCTGTGCACGTCGCGAGCCCTCTTCGTGGTCAGGGGCGCGAGCCGGTGAGCGCCTTCGGGGAGGTGGGGGCGCCGGCTCGGGACCGAGGGGGGGCGCGTCGGGAGCTCGTGGTCACCTTCACCCGGGAGCAGATCGCGGCCTACGCCGAGGCCTCCGGGGATCGGAACCCGATCCACCTGGACGACGAGGCGGCACGCGCCGCCGGTCTTCCCGGTGTGATCGCGCATGGCATGCTCCAGATGGGGCTCCTCGCTCGGGTGGCGGGAGACCCCGGACGGCTGCGCCGACTGAGCTGTCGCTTCGCGGAGATGGTCAGGCCTGGGGACACGGTGACCTTTCGGGGCGAGGAGAGGGACGGCCGGGTCGAGCTGACGGCGGTGAACCAGGATGGACGCCCGGTGGTGACTCGGGGCCAGGCCGAGCTTACCCTTCCCGACCCGAGGGCCGAGGCCGGGCCGAGCCCGGGTTGACGGAGGTTGGAGAATACGTCTCAGTACCGAGACCGCCAGGCGCCGGCGCGAGCTTCCCTCACCCTAGGAGAGGGGCTCGGGCCCGGTCCGTCCCACCCCCCGTTCTCGTACGGCAAGCGGCAGGAGGAGACAAGGCATGTTCGATCTGACCGGGAAGGTCGCCGTCGTCACCGGGGCCTCGCGTGGCCTGGGACGTGAGGACGCGCTCACCCTGGCCCGCCTGGGTGCGGACGTCGTGATCACGGACATCCTTCTGGAGGACGACCCCGACCTGCGGACCACCGCCGAGGGTGCGAACTCCGTCCTGGCCCAGGTGGCGGCGGCGCAGGGCTGGGTCTACGCCAACGCCACCGCGGAGGAGATCCGCCGAATGGGACGGCGGTCCGCCGCCATCAAGATGGACGTCACAGATCGCGACCAGATCCGGGAGGTCTTCGCCCGGATCAAGGAGCAGTTCGGCCGCATTGACATCCTGGTCAACAACGCCGCCACCCTGGACCACACCGCGCAGATCCAGAACCAGGACTACCGGCTCTGGGACCGCGACATCGCGGTCAACCTGACCGGGTCCTTCAACTGCACCAAAGAGGTGTGGCCCTACATGGTGGAGCAGCGATGGGGCCGGATCGTCTTCATGTCCTCGGTGGCTGGCACCCTGGGAGGGTTCGGGCAGGCCAGCTACGCCGCCACCAAGGCGGGCGTGATCGGCCTTGCCCGCACGGCGGCCTTGGAGGGTGGGCGGTACAACATCACCGCCAACGCCGTCGTGCCCGGCATCATCCTCTCCGAGGCCGGGCAGGCGGCAGCACAGTCGAACCCGATGTACGAGCGATTCAAGAACCGTACCGTCTTCAGGCGCTTTGGGGAGCCATCACACATCGCGGCCACGGTGGCCTTCCTGTGCACTGAGGAGGCGGGCTACATCACCGGGGCCGCGATCGAGGTCGCCGGCGGCATCCCTCTGTTCACGGCCTGAGACCATGGGCGAGCTCGTCGACGTCGTTCGGGAGGGGACCATCGTCCGCGTGGTCATGCACCGGGGTGGTAACAACGCCATCGCCCCGGATCTCACCGAAGAGCTCGCGGCCGTGTTCTCGGAACTGGGCGCCGACCCTCGCTGCCGGGCGGTGATCCTCCAGAGCGCGTACGAGCGTTACTTCAGCGTCGGGGCCGACCTGACGGCCATGAGCGGTCTGGATCGCTCGGCACCTGACGCCGAGGAACGGATCGTGGAGATGGTGCGCCGGACGGCCCGTGGCTTCCAGGCCGTGGCCACCTGCCCTCGGCCGGTGATCGCTCGGATCAACGGCCATGCCCTGGGCGGCGGCTGCGAGCTGGCGCTCTGTTGCGACTACCGGGTGATGGTGGAGGATGGCCGCTCGCGCATCGGCCAGACCGAGGTTGGGCTCGGCATCATGCCCGGCGGAGGCGGCACCCAACGGCTGGTGCGCCTGCTCGGCCGGGCGAGGGCGTTGCCCCTGCTGTACGAGGGCACCCGGCTCGGTGGACGCGAGGCTGAGGCGATCGGGCTGGTCCATCGGGCGGTGGCCCCAGGGGAGCTGGATCGGGCGGTGGACGAGCTGGCCGCGCGGCTCGCCAACGCCCCCACGCTGGCCATCGCCTTGATCAAGGACGCCGTCGACCGCGGCCAGGACCTGCCCCTGGCTGAGGCGCTGGAGGTCGAGGCCCGCAACTTCGCCCGGTCCGTGCTCAGCGAGGACGCGGTGGCGGGGGTGATGGCGTTCCTCCACAAGACCCGGCCCGAGTTCAAGGGACGCTGAGCGCGGGCGCTGGCCCTGCCCCGCTTCCCGGCCCGGCTGCTCGCCTGCTGGGAGGGCTGCCCGCGCCCCTGCCTCGGGGCTCGGGAGGCGCCGTGGCGCCTCAGGTGGCCGGCTCAAGGCCCATCGTCGCTGCCCAGCGTCGGACCAGGGCCATCGCCTCCACGACCCGTCGCTCGCTCTCCCCGGAGAACCTGATCACGAGCTCTCGGGAGGCGGATTGCGGGTAGGAGCCCACGGAGACGTCGGGGTGTGAGATCTCGAGCTGGCGCATGACGGGGTAGAAGCGGGATTCCATGGCCTGGAGGAAGCGCAGCTCCCGGACCACCGGAGCCGGCCGGCCGCCGAGGAACTGGGGCGCCAGCTCCTCGGTGAAGATCCCGCGGAGCTCCGCCGGCACCCCGGGGAGCAGGAACAGGCGCCGGTGCTGCACCCGGTACATCAGGCCTGGGGCCAGGCCGCGACGGTTATGGAAGACGTGGTCGGGGTCGGCGGGGATCCGAGCCATCCGGCGATGGCCCTCCGAGATCTCCGGGGTCTCGACGAGTCCGGCCTCGTAGAGCAGGCGCACTCGGCGCTCGATGCGCTCCAGCGCTGGGCGCCACAGGACCATCTCCCGCTCGAGCGCGTGGGCGACCGCCTCCAGGGTCCGGTCATCGGGTGTCGGGCCCAGCCCCCCGCAGCAGAAGACGTCCTCGGTCTCGGCATCCGAGAGGTCCCTCCGCACCTGCTCGGCGATGTCGTCCACCCGGTCACGCACCACCGTGATACGGCAAAGGGGACGGCCGGCCAACCGCAGCCGCTCGGCCAGCCAGTGCGAGTTGGTGTCGAGCGTGAACCCGGCGAGCAGCTCGTCTCCGACCGCGATCAAGGATGTGGCCACGGAGCGGTTATAGCAACGTCCGCATGATCTCGATTGACACAGTTGGTGCCCATCGTGGTGCGCGATTGCGGCCGTGTGTCGGCTAAGCTATCGATCGGCATTCAGAGCCTTGATGGCTCCGGGCACCGGTGCGGCCGCCGGATGGCATGGGCGCCGCCTCCAGCCCAGAGGTCGTGACCTCGTGTCTGCCCGACCTCCGAGGGCGAACGGTCCTAGCTCCGGCGACGCGAACGGCGGGGTCCATAGAGAGTTTTGATAGCGGCAAGGGAACAGAGGGTATGAATTGATGGACTCGGGCGTATCGCTGGCGATCGGGGGCGGCGCGATTGCCGTCCTCTTCGCCGTGCTGTTGACGATCATGGTCCTCCGGTTGCCCCAGGGCACCCAGCGGATGATCGAGATCGCGGCGGCGATCCAGGAGGGGGCCAGCGCCTACCTCAACCGGCAGTACCTGGTGATCGCGATCATCGGGGTGATCATCGCCCTCGTCATCGGCGTCACCTTGGGCTGGGTGTCCGCGGTCCTCTACGTGGTGGGCGCTGCCTGCTCGGCCACTGCCGGCTACGTTGGCATGAACGTCTCGGTCCGAGCCAACCTGCGTACCGCACAGGCCGCCCAACACGGGCTCTCCCGGGCGTTGGCCACCGCCTTCCGCGGTGGAGCGGTGACCGGCTTCATGGTGGTCGGCCTCGGCCTGCTCGGGGTGGCGGTCTCCTACCGGGTCACCCACAACCTGGATGCGCTGGTGGCGCTGGGCTTCGGAGCCTCGCTGGTCTCCGTCTTCGCCCGTCTCGGCGGGGGCATCTACACCAAGGCGGCCGACGTGGGCGCCGACCTGGTCGGGAAGGTCGAAGCTGGCATCCCAGAGGATGATCCCCGCAACCCGGCCGTGATCGCCGACAACGTTGGCGACAACGTTGGCGACTGCGCCGGCATGGCCGCCGACCTTTTCGAGACCTACGCGGTGACGATGGTCGCCGCCATGTTGCTCGGTGCCCTCCTCTTCCATGGCACCGGCTGGGTGGTCTACCCGTTGCTGCTGGGGGCGATCTCGATCGTTGGCTCGGTGATCGGCGCCATGGCGGTGCGTCTCTACTTCCCGCGCTGGATCATGGGAGGCCTCTACGCCGGGTTGCTGGTGGCGGCCGTGATCGCCCTCGTCGGCTTCTACTTCCTCACCGGCTACTTCGTCTCCTCCGGGTTCCTGAGGCCGGTCGGCGGCATCTCCGATCCTCGCAACCTCTTCTGGTGCGGGCTGGTCGGCATCCTCATCACGGTCCTGATCGTCGCCATCACCGAGTTCTTCACCGAGGCTCGGTACTGGCCGGTGCGGTTGATCGCCCGTCAATCGGTGACCGGGCATGCCACCAACATCATCGCCGGCTCGGCCATCGGCATGATGGCGACCGCCCTCCCGGTGATCGTGATCGGGGTCGGCATCCTGGTCAGCTACGGCCTCGGCGGGTTGTACGGGGTGGCGATCGCGGCCGTGGCCCTGCTTTCCCTGACCGGCATCGTGGTCGCCATCGACTCCTACGGGCCGATCACCGACAACGCCGGCGGCATCGCCGAGATGGCCGATCTTCCCGAGGAGGTCCGCAACGTCACCGATCCCCTGGATGCGGTCGGGAACACCACCAAGGCGGTGACCAAGGGGTATGCGATCGGGTCGGCGGCTCTGGCCGCCTTGGTCCTCTTCGCCTCGTACACCCAGGAGCTGGCCCGCCATGGCCGCCAGTTCCAGTTCCAGCTCAACGATCCGCTGGTCATCGTCGGGCTGTTCTTCGGCGGGATCATGCCGTTCCTGTTCGGGTCTCTCGCCATCCTCGCCGTGGGCCGTGCCGGCGGCCTGGTGGTCGAGGAGGTGCGCCGGCAGTTCCGTGAGATCAAGGGGATCATGGAGGGCAAGGCCAGGCCGGAGTACGGAGCCGCGGTGCGGATCGTCACCGCGGCCGCGCAGCGAGAGATGATCCTCCCCGGCCTGCTCCCCGTGGTCGCGCCGGTCGTGGTCGGCCTCGTCCTGGGCCCCAAGGCCCTGGGCGGCATGCTGGTCGGGACGATCGTGACAGGCCTCTTCGTGGCCCTCTACATGACCAGCGGCGGTGCCGCTTGGGACAACGCCAAGAAGTACATCGAGGAGGGCAACCTGGGCGGCAAGGGCTCCGAGGCCCACAAGGCGGCGGTCACCGGCGACACGGTCGGCGATCCCTACAAGGACACGGCCGGGCCGGCCATCAACCCCATGATCAAGGTGGTCAACATCATCTCGATCCTCATCGCCGGCCTGGTCGCGAGCCACTCCTTGCTGGGCTAGCCCCCTGACGGCACCCCTGGTCGAGGCGAGCCTCAGGGCGACGGAGGGCCCTCGACGGCCCTCCGTCGCCTTCCCCCCTCGCCTCGGGACCCGCACAGCCGTGACCGGGGGTCCGTGGCCGCCTGGGAGGGGAGGTAGTCTGTGTCCATGGACGAGTACGCCACGGAGATCAACGAGCTCCAGGCGCAGATCGACGCCCTGGTCGAGGCGGAGGGCGACGAGCGGGAGA
>Ga0070737_10001162_pt1 | contig 40349 bp, 31 predicted proteins | sample Coa_R1_10_FD_66438 | JGI IMG/M metagenome (GOLD analysis project Ga0070737, IMG submission 66438) | Surface soil microbial communities from Centralia Pennsylvania, which are recovering from an underground coalmine fire - Coalmine... | ecosystem: Environmental > Terrestrial > Soil > Unclassified... | reverse complement strand
CCGCCCCCGCGCGAGTTCATGCCCACCAGCAGCCGCCACGCCCGCACGCGATCCGCCATCCGTTCGCTCTTTGCCTCTGCGTCGTCGCCCTTCGCCTTCTTATTGGCCTTGGCCGCCTTTATATTCTCCTCATCGCCACCAGAGAGGCGTTGCAAGAGCGCGCGAGCCACCTCATAGCTTTCGGGATGGATGAAGGTGTTATCCAATGGCTCGCTGCCATCCGCGATTTTGAGGAAGCCCGCTGCCTGGATGAACGTTGCCGGGCCAAGCCCCGTCACCTTGAGTAGTTGTTGGCGCGTCTTGAAGGGGCCATTGGACGCGCGATAGGCGACGATGTTGTCGGCGATGCGCTGCGTAATGCCTGAGACGGCGCGCAACAACTGCGGCGAGGCGACGTTGACATCTACCCCCGCGAAGTTCACACACGAGACCACCACGCGCTCAAGCGCCGAAGCCAGCGCCTTCTGATCCACGTCATGCTGATAGAGGCCGACGCCGACCGCTTTGGGATCGATCTTCACCAGTTCGGCCAGCGGGTCTTGCAGTCGCCGCGCAATCGAGATCGTGCCGCGCTGGGTAGCGTCCAGGTCGGGGAACTCACGCCGGGCAGCCTCCGACGCCGAATAGACCGAGGCGCCCGCCTCATTGACGATCACATAGCCAAGTGACCCTTTGTCGAGTCCCGCGCGCTCAAGTTCGGAGATGACCTGCGCGGCAAGCTGCTCGGTCTCGCGCGAGGCTGTGCCGTTGCCAATGGCAATCGCGCCGATGCGTTGTTTCGCAATCAGTGCCTTCAGCGTCGCCTTTGCCTCGTCCCAGCGATCCTGTGGCGCATGGGGGTAGATGGTGGTGGATTCCAGATAGACGCCGTTCTCGTCAACGATGGTGACTTTGCAGCCGGTGCGGTAGCCAGGGTCAAGCCCCAGCACGCGCACGCCCCGCAGCGGCGGCTGCAACAGCAGATTGCGCAGATTGGTGGCGAAGACGTTGATGGCATGCTCTTCGGCCTGGCGCGTCAATTCGGCGCGCATCTCGCGCTCAAGCGCGGGCGCCAGCAATCGTCTGTAGCCATCGCTGATGGCCTCACGCAGTTCTCCAGCGAAGGGTGAGCCGGGATCGGGCGGATAGGCGTCGTGGATGAGGGGTTCGGCGCGCTCAAAAGGAACCTCGGCGGCCACGCGAATGACATCCTCGCGTTCGGCGCGATTCAGGGCAAGAATGCGATGGGGCGGCAGACGATTGATCGGCTCGCTGAAGTCGTAGTACAACTGGTAGACGCCGCGCGGGTCTTTCTCCGGCGCCTGCTCCGGGTCGCCCACCAGCTTCGCCGACACGACGGCCTCGCGCGTGTAGAGCGTGCGCACATCGCCGCGCACTGTGGCGTCCTCCATGATCGTCTCTGCGCAGATGTCGCGCGCGCCCGCCAGCGCCGCCGCGACCGAGTCAACGCCGCGTTCGGCGTCCACATATGGCTCGGCAGCCGCCACCAATGCCGATTCCGCCGAACCGGGAATGCGCGCCTGACGTAGGATCAGGTCGGCCAGCGGTTGCAGGCCACGTTCGCGCGCCACGCTCGCCCGTGTCTTGCGCTTAGGGCGATACGGCAGATAGAGGTCTTCGACGGCTTGCAGGCTGGCGGCGGCGATGATGGCCTGAGCTAGGTCGGCGGTGAGCTTGTCCTGCTCGGCGATCAGCCGCAACACATCATGCTTGCGGGCGTGTAGCGCGCGTAGCGCCTCAGTGCGGTCGGCCACTGCCTGAATCTGCTCCTCGTCCAGGCCGCCGGTCGCCTCTTTACGATACCGCGTGATGAACGGCACGGTGTTTCCTTCATCCAGCAGCGCCAGCGTCTGCGCCGCCTGCGTCGGCTTGATCTTCAGTTCTGGCGCAATGATCGCGGCGATGACAGACGCCTCCAGCGTCTCGGCGAAGTTGGCCTGTTCGAGGGTGATCGTCGGCGTGGTGGAAGGCGCCTCAGAAGCGTTTATGACGGCGGCGCTGGCGGCCTGGGCTGAGGATTCGGCGGATTTCGGCACGGTACATCCTTCTCTGAGTGTGAACATCTGAGCGCATATTTCCCTCATGATACCATGCTGGCGCTGGCGAAAGGAAAGCCAGGGGGACTGTTGGGCGAGAGTCTGGTCGGCTGTTGCGCCAACCGACCAGAGACGCCGCCCAGGAGCGCGGCGCTACGTGTACTTTATACTTTCGGAATACTTTCGGCGCCTCATTTCAGAGCGCCAATGGCACACCTTTTGCCATCCATCGCCCCATATTCTCCCCTCCCATCTATGGGAGGGGGCAGGGGTAGGTTCTGCGGAGAGATGGGAGGCAAGCGTGAAGATGGTCGTCTCAAATACTCTGAAACGAGGAGTGTTGGCGTTTGGGCTGGCGGCTTTGGCCCTGGTGGGCCAGATGGCGCAAGGGGGCGCGTTCGCCCAGGCGGCGGCCAGCGGCCATATCATTCCGCCGGGGTGCAATCCGGTAGGCAATGTGCCATGTATGTTCGATCTCGATCCCGCTGGTGAGATCGTTGTTGGGCCGACGACGCATGGCTCAGCCGAGGTTGCGGTAGAGGCGGTGCAGGCGGCAAACGAGGTCTACATTGACGATGTTGACATCATGCGCGAAGCCAAGCCGGGCGCCTCAAAGGCGTGGATCGCCATCCGGCACCACGACAGCAAAGACAAATACGTGCTGCTGCTCAAAAATCGCTCACAGTTGCAATTCATCGTTGAGCGCAACGGCGTGAACACAACACTGGTTACGGTTCCTTATGTTGTCGCGCTGAACGAGGACATGATTGTGGAGTTGGATGCGCGGGGATACAGCTTCACTGCGTATGATCTGCGCAACGGCAAGCGTGCCCTGCTCTTCAGCGTCACCGATCACGTTGGGATGATTCCCGCTGGTAATGGCGACAGTATTGATCTCTATACCAACCAGGGCACGCAGGCGTGCTGGGACGAACTGGCCGGACGCCCATAATAGTCAACGCGCCCGTAACGCACTCTCCAATAGCCGATACACAATAGCCCATGCGGGCCGCCTCACTTGCGGCATACGCAAAATTGCGCCATACTGGCGGTGGCGCTCGTATTCACACTTCGGCGGAATGTCCGGCTGGCTGAAGTGATACAGCGGGGGCCACGTGAGGGCCAGCATGTGCGCAGATTCACCTGAGCCAACCGAATCCGGTTCTTCATCATCTCTGCCCACCAGCGCGGAGCAGCCGGGACTTTTCTTCCCTGGCGAGGCTCAGCCGATGGGCAACGCGCCGGTGTCATCGTTGGTTAGCCTGCCCACGCTCGCGCCTACCTCTACGCTGGCCGCCTGTGCGCTGCCCTATCAGGAGTATCTACGCCGCACCGATCACTCGGCGTATACCATCACCTGCTTCCTCTCAGACCTGCGCCTGCTGACAGAGTATCTTGGCTACTCGACGCAGATACGCGCGCTCACACGTGAACGACTCAGCGCCTGGCTCGATCATCTGCGCTTTGATCGCGGCGCAAAGCCTGCCCCCAAGACGATGGCGCGCCGTGTCACCTTCCTGAAAAACTTCACCGCGTGGCTGGTGAAAAGCGAGTTGCTGGCCAGCGACCCAATGGCAAGCGTCGCACTGAGTCGGCCAGATCCGCCCCTGCCGGAGTTGCTCTTCGACGACGAGGTGGCCCGTTTGGAGGCCGCCGCCGCCGAGGACGTGCGCTGCCACCTGTTGGTGATGTTGCTGCTGAACGCGGGGTTGAAAAAAGAGGAAGTGATGGGGCTGGCGTTGGGCCATGTGGATGTCTCCGACCCGGAGCATCCCAGCGTCGAGGTGCATTTTCCGGGGCAGGCCAAGCGGCGGCGCGAGCGGCGAATGGCGTTGCCCGCCGCCTGGACGTCGCTCTACGAACGCTACCTGGAACGCTACCGTCCGCGTGAGCGCGTCTTCGAATGCACCGACCGCAACCTGGGCTACGTGCTGGCCGCCGCAGTCAAGCGCGCGGGCATCGAGAAGCGCGTGACGCTGCAACTGTTGCGCGACATCTACGCTGTGCGCCAGTTGCGCTCCGGCGTCTCGCCCGACACCCTGCGCGAGCGGCTGGGCCTCTCGGAAGAAGCCTGGTACGAGACCGCCGATAAATATCGCAAACTCGCCTTTCCGGCGTAACGGATTACCATACCGAACTGAACTATGTGGAGGATAGACGGATGCCCCTCTCGCCAGCCCCTTTGATGCCTGGCTCGTCGCCATTGCCCGAAGCAGGACGCCGCCCGCCCGATAAGCGTGCGCTGCGCATCGGCGCGTTTGTCGCGCTGCCCATCTTGATCTTGGGCCTGGTGATTGGACGTTTCGCGCTGACGCCGCTGCTCTTTCTAACGGCGGGGCTGGAATCGCAGGCAAGCGCCAACTCGTTGCAGGGCAGCAGCGCCGCGCTCTTCCAGGGGTTCACCTTCAACTGGACACGCAACCTCAAAGGCGGCGGCTACGCCACACCTGCCTCACTCAAAAACATGGAGTCGCAGGTACAGCTCTTCCACATGAACGCAGTGATCATCCCCGTCGTGGCCGATATGCCGCAGCGCAGCGAGAGCGAACTCGACTGGCATAGCACTGACGCCAACGATTTGCATACTCTGCCGGAGAGCGATTACATCCAGGCAATCAAAGACGCGCGCAAAGCGGGATTGATTCCTATCCTGGCGCTCGAAGTGTTGCAGCAAGACTCTATTTCATCGTCCGATTCACCGCAATTTGTTGGCGCTTTCTGGTCAGGGCTACCGGCTGACGCCTCAACCGCGACGCTCTCCGTGGGCCAGCTTGAACGTGGTTGGTTCAACAACTATACAGCCTTCGCTGTGCATTACGCCGCCATCTCGCAGCGGTTCCATCTGCCCTATTTCATCATTGGCGATAGCCTGACCGATGTCAGCTATGATACCGATAGAACGCAGACAGGGCCGACGGCAGACCCCAACGGCGCCACCGAAACGGAGGTACCCGGCGAGAGCTTCCCGAAGTGTCTTGCTATCGGGCGGCGCGATTGCGAGTGGCGGCATGTCATCCACGCGATCCGCTCTTCCAGCTACGATACCTTTGACGCCAACCAATCGCAGACAGGCGCCAGCTATACCGGTAAGCTGATTTATCTGGCGAATTCCAACGGTTCCTCGGACGGCGACGCGGCGACACCGGAGTATCAGGGCATCACCTGGTGGGACGCGGTTGACTACATCGGCATTGACGCTTACTTCCCGCTGACAGCCAACAACGCTGATGTGGATGTGAATACGCTCGTCCAGGCATGGCATGGCCAGGGGACGGGGCTAGGGCTGATTGCGCAAGGTATCCCCAGATCACAAGCCAACATCTACTCGAACATCCAGGCGGTCAGCCAGAAGTTCAACCGCCCGGTGATCTTCCAGGCGGGCTATGCCAGTTCCAGCGGCGCCAATAACGATCCAGAGAACCTTTCAGGTGGATCGCCCGATGGTGGCGCGGACAACCAGGAGCAACTGAACGACATGCAGGCCCTGCTCCAGACGTTTAACGGCGCGCCCTGGTGGGAGGGTGTCTTCTGGAACGGCGACGAGCCACAGACGCCTCGCACGGCGCAATCGAGCTGGACGACGAACAGCAATTGGGCGGGCGATACGCTGGCCACGAGCAAGCTGGCCGGGCAATACCTCAACAAGTTTTATCAGCCCGCGCCGCTTCAGTGTTCATGCTGACTTCACCCTTTGCCCCTTTCCTCACACAGAAAGGGGCAAAGGGTGAAGGAATGACCTGACTCCCTTTCCCCACCGGGAAGGGGTATGTGTTTCGGCGTAAATTGTTGACAGGGATGGTCGTCTCATTCGTGTAAGCGAGTATTTGGCAGATGGGCGCCTCTGTGTAGCGCCGCCATCCCTGGCGGCGTGTCTCCGCTTGCCAACCTGTCGTGCGATATGCGCGTCCGCATCCGCTACTGATGCGTCTATTTCGCTGCGATCAGCGCATAGGAAGGGTAGACAATGGCGACATCCGATCCAGGCGAACGGGAGGTAAGCGCGCAGAGTGAGGCCGCCGCGCGCGAACGGCGGCTGGCGGCGTTGCGCGAACTGGCCGGTGAACGGTTGCATACCGGCGTGACTGACGCCAGCCAACGGGCGATCAGCGCCCCCACGACGACACCCTCTGCGCCATCTTCTGCGCCATCTTCCCCTGGCGCCTCGGTGGCAGCGGCAAAGCGCGGGCGTGGCGCGTGGGTATGGAGCGTAGCGCTTGTAGTGGTCGCCATCGCGGTGATCGCTGGCGTTGTGGTACGCTACAGCCCCACACTGCTCGCGCGATTTGCCGGAAAAGCCGGTCAACCTGCGATTGTTACACGAACCATCTCTCCCCAGAATGAGAATATTAGCTGCCTCATTGGCACGGCGTGGTCGCCGCAGGGTGATCGAGTGGCGTTGCTTGGCTACCAGGGGGTCTGCCCACAGTTCGACTTTAGCAATACAAGCACGGCGTCTACCGGCTCCGTTACGGTCTATGATGTCGCCACAGGCGAGATAAAAGCGCAGTTCCAGCCCGATTCGATCATCACCAGGGCGATGCCCCCTGTGTCTGCGCAGACGCAGCAATCCATCGTCTATGGGGGTATTTCGTGGTCAGCCAATGAGCAGACGCTTGCCCTGCCATTTGTTATCGTCGCAGTCAACCCATTCGATTTCTCAACCTCGGCCACTCAGGTCGGCCTGTTGCTCATCAATCTTTCGGGAAACCAGAACCGCGTGTTCTATCATTCCTATCAGATGGTTGAGACGCTCGATACCACTTCCGCGCAAACGGCTGGCGGTTTCGAGTGGGATACGCACACAGGGAACATCATCGGGCACAACCTGGAGCAGCCGGGAGCCGTCGCCTATCGCTGGGGCGCACTGGGCAAACTCATTCCGCTGAAGCAGGCGCCGTCTATGGCTATCGGCAATCCGGTGGGCGGCCAGACATTTAGCATCTGGCAGCCGGGCGAGGCCCAGATCGGCCTGGCGCAGCCCAATCCCGCGAATCCGACAGCGCTGATGCCCATTCCTGATTTGTATCTTTGGCTCTCGAGTTTTGGCGCCTGGTCGCCGGATGGGCGCTATTTCTATGCGCCTGCTGTCATGTTCACCAATGTGGCGCTTCCTGGGGCCAACGCGCCTGATCCTGGGCTGTTGAAGAAAAATGGCTATGGCTCCCTTGCGACGGTTGCTCCACACGACAGCGCGCTGACGGGATTTTACTCCAGCTCCTTGCAGCAAGTTTCCTTTGAGGAGCAGAACGGATTGCTCACGCCGCCAGGAGCCTACGTGGCGTGGTCGCCCGATGGGCGGGTGATGGCGGCTCGTCCGCAATTGCCCGGTGATAACGCCAGCTTGTTTACGGTGACGCTGTATAACAGCGCAACCGGCGCGCCACTCATGACCCTGCGGCATGATACGAAGCTGGCCGCAGCTTCCACAGGGGCGTTTGCCTCGTTGAACTGGTCGCCCGATGGCAAGCGGCTGGCGCTGATTGATAACACGTTTGATACGCTCACCATCTGGACGTTCAACAAATCGCTGGTCTAGGCTCAGCCTGCCTTCTCGCGCGCTTCTCTGAACGCCGTCTCGAAGTGGCGGGCTTCGATCTGCGGCCCAAGCTGGCGGGTCGCTGGCGCGGTTCGTTGCGTGGTTGTCTTAGGCGCTTGAGGCGGCCCACCAGCCCCATACGCGCGCAGCCACTCCGCCAGCGCCAGGTTCGCCGCACGCCTGCACGCCGCTTCCAGATCTGCCCCGCTGAAGCCGTCAGTCTTCTTCGCCAGTATGTCAAGTGAGACATTGGGGTCGAGCGGACGTTTCCGTGTGTGGATGGCAAGGATCGCGCGGCGCGCCTCGCGGTCGGGCAGCGGCAACTCCAACACCATATCTATGCGGCCCGACCGCAGCACCGCCGGATCGATCAACTCCGGGCGATTTGTCGCGCCGACGACGATCACTCCACGTCGCCCCTCGATGCCATCAAGTTCGGTGAGCAACTGGCCGATCAGCCGATCCGCCACGCCGTCGAACATTGCGCCACGCTGTGGGGCAAGCGCGTCGAGTTCATCCAGGAAGAGCACGCACGGAGCCACCTGGCGCGCCCGCTGGAACGTCTCGCGAATGCCGCGCTCCGACTCGCCCACCCACTTCGAGAGCAACTCCGGCCCCTTCACCGAGATGAAGTTGGCCTGGCAGGCGGTGGCCAGCGCCCGTGCGATCAGCGTCTTGCCGGTTCCTGGCGGGCCAGAGAGCAGCACGCCATGCGTCGGCTCCAAGTCCATCGCCGCGTAGAGTTCGGGGTAGCGCAGCGGCCACTGGATCGTCTCGATCAGCGTGCGTTTCGCCTCGGCCAGACCGCCCACATCATCCCAGGAGGTCTGCGAGAGTTCGACGGAGACCTCGCGCGCGGCGGATGGCTCGATGCCACGTAGCGCGCTCTGGAAGTCGCCCATGGTGACGGTCAGTGTCAGCAGGTCGTTGATGGGGATGCTGCCGTTGGTGAGCACAGCGCGCGGAAAGGCGCGCCGCAGCGCCGCCATCGCCGATTCGCGGCAGAGCGCGGCCAGATCGGCTCCGACAAAGCCGGGAGTGATGCGCGCCAGTTCCGTGAGGTCAACATCGGCGGCCAGCGGCATATCGCGGCTGTGGATGCGCAGAATCTCGATGCGCCCGTTGTAGTCCGGCGCGTGCAGGTGTACCTCGCGGTCGAAGCGCCCTGGACGCCGCAACGCCGGATCGAGCGCGTCGGGGCGGTTGGTCGCGCCGACCACCACCACCTGCCCACGCGCGCGCAGGCCGTCCATCAGGGTGAGCAACTGGCCGACCACACGCTTTTCCACCTCGCCAAACACCTCAGAGCGTTTGGGCGCGATGGCGTCAATCTCATCGAGGAAGATCACGCTGGGCGCCGTCTTCACTGCGTCGTTGAAGACACGGCGTAGCTGCGCCTCGCTCTCGCCATAGAACTTATCTATGATCTCCGGCCCGCTGACGCTATAGAAGCGCGCGCCGCTCTCGGCGGCCACCGCGCGGGCGATCAGTGTCTTGCCCGTCCCTGGCGGCCCCGCCAGCAAGACGCCCTTTGGCGCCTCGATACCCAATCGGTCGAATAGTTCGGGATGCTTCAGCGGCAGTTCGATCAACTCGCGGATGTGGCGTAGCTCTTCGCCCAGGCCGCCGATGTCTTCATAGGTGATCTGCCCCACGCGCGTCGCATTGGCGTTTACGCTCCCCGGCGCCTGGATGCGCAACGAGGCTCCTGCGCCGAGGATCACCGGTGTCGCGGGGTTGGTGGCGAAGACCTGGAACTCGCGTCCGGCGAGGCCAAGCCCAGCCACGCGCACGAGATCGCCAGCCACGACCGCCAGCCCTTTGAGCGAGGTCGCCACATGACGCAATTCAACGTCGCTCAGTTGCGCCGGGCCAGACGTTGGAACCAGCGCGACGCTGATGGCGGGCTGCGCCTCCACGCGCTGGAGTGTCACTATGTCGCCCAGGCTGGCGCCCGTATTCTGGCGTACCAATCCATCCATCTGGATACTCGTATTGTCGCGCGGCGCGCCAGACAAGGTAAGCAAAGGCTGCGCGTTGACGCCTGTGGTGGATACGCTATTGGAAGATGCGCCACTCAAGCCATTTGTGAGCGAAGGGTCTTTGAGGTCGCTGGCGTCGTTTGCGATGGCTTCGGGCGTTGTGGACGCTGGCCAGGGATAAAGACGCGCGACGGTGGCGCGGCGGCCCTGGATGAGAACGACTGCGCCAGGGTTGGCGCCAAGCGCGCCGAGCGCTGCCGGGCTGGCGTAGGCCGCCCCACGCGGCAGGCCGATCCCCTCGGCGACGGTAAGTTGTAGTGAAGCGCCGGTTGGCGCGGGCGCCGATACGGCGCGGTCTAGTGTGCTCATGCCCCTTATACGCCCCTCCGCCACCCGCTGTTGCATCATTCAAGGCATATTCTGCCATCGCTACTCCGTCAGCCGCACATCCAGTGTGAAGGGCGCGCTTACCTGCCTCAGCGTCACACGCAGCCGCGTTTCGTAGCGTCGCATCTCGCTTGTGAACGCTTCGGCGGGTAGATCACGTCCGGCGAGGCGCCCGCTGGCGATGCGTGGGCGCGCTGCGTCATCCCCCATGAGGCCTGCAAAGGGCAGCCGGAACTCAATAGTAACTTCATGCGCGGGCGGCGTATAGGCGCCGGTTGGCTGCTCCGCGTGAAATGTGATACGATGGTCTTCCCATTCGGCTGTAAAGCGCGTGCGCCGCCATGCTCCTTGTTGATAGGCAGGTGTCGCGCCGTCATCCTCATAGAGGTCGCCGCTAGCGCGTGTGGCTGGTTCTTCGTCTGAGAGAGGCCCTAATGAGCAGAGCAGCGTCAATGGCTCCTCGTCTAGTTCGCCGATATACTGCATCACTGGCCCCAGCGGCAGGATCGCCTCTTCGCGGATGAAGAGGGGCAGCGTGTCGAGCGGCGCGTCTACGCTGGCGCGCTGCCCGCAGGTGTAGCGTTGGCCGGAGCGCCAATCGCGCCAAGCGCGTGCTGACGACGAGCGAGGAAAGATGACGCTGCGTCGCAGCATGCCCTTTTCCAATGCAGGGGCAACCAGCAGATCATCGCCCAGCAAAAACTGATCGCCAAGTGGAAGCGTCTCATTGTCTGCGGGGGCGCTATAGAGCATGGGCCGGGTGATGGGCGCGCCGGTGCGGGCGGCCTCGGCGAAGAGCGTATAGAGATAGGGCAAGAGTTGGTAGCGTAGCTCGATGGCCTGGCGACAGAGCGTCTCGAACGGCTGGCCAAACGCCCACGGCTCCTGCGCTGGCGTCTCCATCGCGCTGTGGTTGCGGAAGAAGGGGAAGACCGCGCCAAGTTGCGTGAAGCGCACGAGCAGTTCGCCAGTCGCGTTGCCCCAGAAGCCGCCCGTGTCGAAGCCGACGAACGGCGTGCCCGACAGCCCCACCGTCAGGCACATGCGCGCCGCCAGCCGCAGATGTTCCCACTGGCTGCAGTTGTCGCCAGTCCACAGGGCAGCGTAGCGTTGCACACCAGCATAGCCTGCGCGTGAGAGCACGAATGGCCGCCGGTCGGGCTGCAAATGCGCCTGCCCCTCGTAGCTTGCTCGCGCCATCTGCATGCCATAGGCGTTGTGAAACGCCGCATGGGGTAGCTTTGTTTCACTTTCAGGCCCATCCGGGCGGTGTATCGCGTCGAGCGCCATTGTCGTGCCGTGGGGGACGCCTGCGCCCGGCACGAGCCGATCCGTCAACGACGGTTCGTTCATGTCGTCCCAGATGCCTTGCACTCCTGCATCCAAAAGCGCCTGCTGGCGTTCGCCCCACCACGCGCGCACATCCTCGCGGCTGTAATCGGCGAAGACGCTCTCCCCCGGCCAGACGACGCCCACGAAGAGCGAGCCGTCCGCACGCCGCACGAAATAATCGTTCGCCAGCCCCTCGGCGAAGGTGAGATCGGTGGGATCAGCCTTTACGCCAGGATCAATGATCGTGACCACCTTGAAGCCCTGCGCGCCAAGTTCGTCTAGCAATGCTTTGGGGTGGGGGTAGCGATCGGGGTTCCAGGTGAAGACGCGGTAGCCATCCATATAGTCAATATCGAGCCAGAGGTGATCGCAGGGGATGTTGCGTTTGCGGAATTCAGCGGCAACCGCGCGTAAATGCGCCTCGGATGCGTAGCTCCAGCGGCTCTGGCCGTAGCCAAGCGCCCAGCGCGGCGGCATGGGCATGCGCCCTGTCACCTCGCTATACTGCGCCAGCACGTCAGTGGGTGAGTCTCCAGCGAAGACGTAGTACGTGAGAACGCCACTCGCCACACCAAAGCTCAACACATCGGGCTGGCTCGCGCCCACGTTGAGGTCGCCACGTCCGTCGCATTCCATGAAGACGCCGTATGCGCGCCCGTTGCGCAGGCCCAGCCAGAAGGGGATCGCGGCGTACATCGCGCCAGTGGCGTCGCCGTGCGGCTGCGGCGGATCAGTGTTCCAGAAGGTGATGCGCTGGCCGCGCGCATCCATTGGGCCAGTGCGCATGCCCGCGCCGAAGATATGCTCCTCCGGCGCCAGCCAGGTGTGGCAGCGCACGCTCCCTGCGGGCAGGCGCGCGTCGGGAATATCGGCTGGCCCCAGCGGCGCGACATAGCCCAGGTTCTGTTTATCGTCCGGCTCCATGAATGGGACGCCATCCAGCCGACGAAACGTCAGGGCGCCATTGGAAAGGTTGACTTCGATACGCATGGCGGCTGTCGTGAATGCCCACTGGGAATCATCAGCCTGGGTAGCGACCTCGATCTCTGACCAGTCAGTGCGGGCGACAGCCCATGAGCGGGCAGGCGTTACCCCTGGCGGAATGAGTCGCACCCGCGCGATATGGTCTGTCAGCACGGCGACCTCCAGCCGTGCGCCAGCCGCGTCGGCGAAGCGCCGGATGCGCCCGCCTGTGATGTCGTTTGGTGTTGAGGCGTTGTCTGTCAGCGGAGTGAGCGCGCCAAGTTGTGTGTATCCGGTGTTGTTGGGCATGCCGTGTTGCTCCTGATAGTAGGTAGAGTAGGCGGGCGTGGCGTGGCGGGCAGACGTGTGGGCAGGCGGGCGGTTGAAACCGCGCCTAAGGGTCTGCGACCACGAAGTCCGCCTGCGCGGACTCTTCTGGGGCGGACGTGTTTGTGTCAGGCAAATGTGAATACACTTGTCCTCTTAGCCCGCGAAGGCGGGCTTTGTCGTGCGCCGCAGCACGCTTCGGCGCGGTTTCAACCGCTCGCCGCCTCGCCTGGCGATTCCGCCGCCTTCGCTGGCAAACCGTGCACCATCTGGAGATAAGCTGTGACGCCGCGATCCAGCTCGTGCGGATAGGCGTAGCCAAGCGCGACGCCTACCTCGACAGCCAGCCGCCTGAAGAGCGCGGTGGCTGCGAAGAGCGCCTGCCAGTTCGCCGCGATGTCGGCCCCCGCAAGTGTCTGCTCAAGTTCGGCCCAGGTCTCCGGTGATACCACGTGTTGCAGTCCACGGCCCAGCAGGCCAGGCTTCCACGTCCAGCCGCGATCCACCTCCACGCGCCATTCTACCATGCGCAGCAGCAGTTCATAGCGGATAACCACATCGAGGTTGTAGCGGGCGAAGAGCAGGTCGCCGCGCCAGAGATTCTTGGCGACGTAGGTGGTCTCCCACCAGAACTCATTCACCAGGGCGAGATACTCGTGTTCGCTGGTGCGCGCGGGGATATGCGCGGTGCGGGTGGGCGTCGGCAATCCGGCGGCTATGCCGTCTTTATCCACCAGGATACGATAGCCCCAATCCAGCAGCTCGGTTGACTCCTGGCGCGCGACTACCTCGCGCAGCAAATCGGTCGGCCAGAGGACGTAATCAATCTTCGTGTAATCTTCATAGAGGACGAGGCGCGTTGCGGTGATCATGCCCAGCGTCTCCAGCCTATCGCGTAGCATGACCAGCGGCGTCCCGAAGTCGCGCAGCCAGGCGTCATCATCGGTAAACGCGGATAGATCATCAACAACCAGCAACACGTCGTAGTCGGAGAAGCTATCGAGCGATTGGCCGTTCGCGCGTGAACTTTCCAGGATCAACGTGCGCACAAGCGGCTGCTGCTCTGCCCAGCGTGTCAGTCGTGCGAGTACATCGGGCGTTTGGGAGGGTTCTATAGTTGTAGCCTTTCAGTTCTCAAACAGGTTTGCTTCGACCATCTCAAGTTTGAGGCCGGTGCGCGCCAACACCAGAGCCATCAGCGCTTCGGGCGTGATCTTCACTTCGCCTCTCGCGTTCGGATGATCTGTGACCTCTGAAGCTGGCGTCTGTGGCATGCTGGCAGAGCGGCTCGCCGACCAGGAGATCGCTCTGCCAGTGGTGTTTAGCACGCGGAAGCTGGTGACGCGCTTGCGAGTAGAGCGCGCCTCGGCTAAGACAATGGTATCCCACGCGAAGGTGATCGCATTCTTGCTCCAACGGCGGCTTAGCCCGTCTGGCGCCGCCAGTAGTGTGCTGCCCGATAGCGACACAAAGCTGAGGAACAGGATGATCCCGCCGAGTCCCGCCAGTAAGATGAGGAGATCGAATGCCAGGGACAGGAGATCCGCGCCCAGCGTATCCGCTGGAAACACTCGCCCGGGCGCGATGGGCTTATACGCAGCGACGACCCCATTGAGCAGCAAGCCAAGCGCCAGCAACCATTCCAGCGCCACGTCTCGCCAGGATGGCCGACGTCGCAACACATACACTGTTTCGGTGTCCCCTTGTGCAGGCGGCGCAGGCAGGTGTACCAGCGGCGGCGGGACGGGCGTCTGCGGCTGGCGCGCCCTTTTGCTGTTGATGAGACCAATCGTGAGCAACATGGGGGCAGCAAGCCCAATCGCGCCAAGCCACAGCGCGCCATAGACATTCGCCAGGGGATAGAGCGTGAGTGGCATGAGCAGGATAATGAGCGCGCCAGCCAACGGGAAAATGGCAAGCGCCAGCAGCACGGGTATGAATGGGACGAACACCTGCTTTTGTAGCGCCTGCCAGGAAAAGTCGTACTCGCGCGAGCGGCGATTAGGGCGATAGAGCTCAGGACTGAGCGTGCGCGGTTCAAGACGCGAATAATGTCGTATCAGCCGTAGCAACTCCCTCTGGCTTTCTATGGGGTCGTCAATCGTGTCGCCTTCGGTGGCAAATATGCTGGGATAGAGCCGCTCCTCGCTAAAGGCTGGCCAGGTGATGGCCTGGCTTTGTCCATTCCAGAGGGTGAAATATGGTCGTGTGGGAGTACCGTCCTTTGCGGCGCTGGGCGGAGGCAGCGAGACCTCGAAGAGCCGCATCTCGTCCCAGCGCATGACCAGTGCACGCTTGCCATGCCAGAACGTCACGCCGCTCGCGTCGGCGTAGAGTTCACTGGCGAGCTTGTCCGGCGTATACGACGCCGTCCTGTTTCGCCTGACGCTACGAACGAACAGCCAGATACCAGCTCCGCTGGGCAGGAAGAAGGCGCATAGTACGATGAGCACGATAGCGAACGCTGGAAGCGCATCCTGTGATCCAAAGACGCCAGCGGCGATAGCCAGCGCGAAGCCCACAAGAAAGCCTATTACCAGGCTTGCGCTTCCCAATAAGATAGGGCCTGATCGTCCATATTGGGAGTCGCGCCAGCGAAGCAACACGCTTGTAGGTGGTGTTTCCGCCTCAGCGCCTGCATCCTGCGTATCAGCTTCATCGGAATCAAGCGGGAAGGGTAGCGCGTTGGCAACCGGCGCGGCGTCCGGCTCGTTGGCTAATGTGCGGATACGCAGGCGCATACGGCGACGACCTCTGATTCCCCAGACCCAGCAAATATATCCAAGGAGAAAGTACAGACCAGCGCCGCTTAAACCACTGTCATCAAAGGGGTGGTTGAGAGGGTTAGCTAGAATACCCTGGTCGAACGCGAACACCAACGGCACGATCAGGAACGCCAGTCCGATGATAAAGAGCAAGGCGCTCACGCCAAGTATCCGTCGCCAGTGGCGGTCAAAGCTAATGCTGCTCATGGGCTGGCCACCCTTTCCTGGGATGTGTTCTTCATGGCTCAATACACCGTGAGGATAGCGCCCATGCTATACTGTAGTCAAGCGTCCCTGGCGTGTGTGTTTGCGTCAGGGGTAACGGGCTGTCTTCTCATCATATGCTACAGAACAGAGGGGAAAACGATGGAGTTTTCAACACGCGCAATCCACGTCGGGCAGGAGGCTGATCCCAGCACCGGCGCGACGATCACCCCGATCTTTCAGACCTCGACCTATACCCAGCAGGGGTTGGGTGAACATAAGGGCTACGAATACTCGCGCACACACAACCCCACCCGCAGCGCGCTCGAAGCCTGCCTGGCCTCGCTCGAAAACGCCGACTACGGCTTGGCCTTCGCCAGCGGATTGGCCGCCGCCAGCGCCGTCCTAAGCACACTGCGACCGGGCGACCATGTGGTGGCAGGCGATGACCTCTACGGCGGTTCATATCGCCTCTTCGAGAAGATACTGCGGCCAATGGGTGTGCAGATTGACTACGTGCCCGCAGCCGATGTGGCCGCCTATGGCGAGGCCATTCGCCCAAAGACGCGCATGATCTGGGCGGAGACGCCAACGAATCCGCTGCTGAACCTGGTAGACATCGCAGCGGTCGCAAAGATCGCCAATGAGCGCGGCGTCACGCTGGTGGTGGACAACACGTTCGCCACGCCGTATTTGCAGCGCCCGCTCGATCTTGGCGCGCATGTCGTCGTCCACAGCACGACGAAGTACATCAACGGCCACAGCGATGTGATCGGCGGCGCGGTATTGACCTCCGACCACAAGCTCTACGACGAGATCAAGTTTTACCAGAACGCTGCTGGGGGAGTGCCATCCCCCTTCGATAGTTGGCTCACCCTGCGTGGTGTGAAGACGCTTGCCGTGCGTATGCGCCAGCACTGCGAGAACGCGCGCCGTGTGGCCGATTTCCTGGCGGGGCATCCGCGTGTGCAGAAGGTGTATTATCCTGGGCTGGCGACGCATCCTGACCACGCGCTGGCCAAATGCCAGATGCGCGACTTCGGTGGCATGGTCTCGTTCGCCTTCGAGGGGACACGCGCCGATGTGGATGCGTTCGTGCGGCGGCTCAAGCTCTTTGCCTTGGCCGAGAGCCTGGGCGGCGTGGAGTCGTTGTGCTGCCATCCCGCCTCGATGACCCACGGCTCAATCCCCAAAGAGGAGCGTGAGCGGCGCGGTATCACCGATACGCTGCTGCGACTCTCGGTGGGCATCGAAGACGCCGACGACCTCATCGCCGATCTCGATCAGGCGTTGGGGAAACAAACACAGACGCACGCTGCGCCGAAGAAAGTGAAAGTGGAAGCAGGAGCGCGTGGCTAGGTAAGCGCGTAGTTCGTTTCACCTGATTGAGTGGCAGTAGAGCGGACAGATAGGCTGCGCGCCTGGTGTCATCGGCGTTTGACGGTTTGACCATTCGCGCGGCCTCTGGTATGCTGATAGCACAGGCCATTTTTCGTGGGTGTCTGCCTGCCAACTACACCAAGCATCTCACTTTGTTTCCCACGCGGCGCACAGATCGCCAGCGTGCGATTAGGAGCGCGCAATGCAAAATCTGATTTCCTGGCTATTTACCGATCCGGTCACGGCGGGCGCCAACACGCCCTCAGGGAAACCTGAGACGTTTCACTTTTACGTCCCGTGGATTATCTTCCTCTCGGTGACGACGCTTGCCTATATCTACTATCAGGCTGAGGGCCGCAAGCGGTTCTTTGGCAGCCATGCGCTCAACAAGTACCAGATGGATCGCTTCATGAAAGGGCTATTGCCGATCTGGCTGGTAGGCTGGGCGCTGTTGGGCGCGCGCTACGCTGAGATGTTCCTGCTTTCCGACCGCGCCTGGCGCTATGCCTGGGCCATCTGGGTCGTCATCTTCGGACTCTACTGGCTCTATTACCTGGCGTTCCGCTACGCAGGCGACCTGAACTGGTATCGCCATCAGCGCCTCAAGGAACGCTACATGCCCAAGCCACGAGGCAAGAAAGCCGCCCGCGCCGGATCGCGCTAGCGCCAAATCGCAAGCCCGCATCGGCCCCACCCACGCCGCACTGGCAAGGGTGGGGCTTTGTGTTGCCACTCACTTTACAAGTCTTACAATTCTTATCATTTCGCGGTCAGGTTTTGGCGGCTGCTGCGATATAGAGGAGGACAGCGCCATAGAGGCAGAACCCCCTCCCAAAAACTGGCGCTGTCAACTGTCTTTCTCTCTTTTACTCTGTCGCAGTCTCGCCAAAGGATATGTATGACAGAACATTATCCGCCCCCACGCGATGCGCTCGATGCGCCGAAATCTCTGCAAGAAGGTGTTGGCGCGCCAACCTTTGCCGCCGTCTTCATGCGCTATCAGCGTGAAATCCAGGCGTTCTTGCGCGGCATGCTTGGCGCCCATGAGCTGGCGCAAGACCTCACGCAAGATACCTTCTCCGACGCCTGGCGCGCTGGCGCAACCTGAGAGCGGCGGCCGGATGGTAAGTGTCATCTTCCACTTTCACGCTGGCGTCTGGAAAGAGCAGAGCTTCTTCGAGGATGTTCTCGTGACGAGCCTCTCGTTTGGCGCGCCGGATGATGGCTGGGCGCTAGGCACAGAGACGAGCATGCCATCGCAGAACATAACAGTAACGAAAACGGTGTTCCTTCACTATCACGCAGGGAACTGGATAACGCTTCCCACTGCCGATGCGCCGCAGATCTTGCAAACGCAGCAGATTGAGATGGTCACGCCGACGGATGGCTGGGCGCTGGGCTATGGCGTGGTGGTGGGCGGCAATCTCAAGGCGGTGTTGTTTCACTACGACGGCAAGCAGTGGCAGAGCATCGTCCAGCCGCAGATCACGGGGCGCGCCTCGCTGAGTTTCTCCACGCTCTCGGTCATCAGCGCGGATGACGTTTGGATAGGGGGCCAGGCGACCTGGCCAACGGGAACCCACTATCCCACCTCTCCCTTCGTCGGTGGGGGATCAAGCAACCCGCCGCAATACCCCGTAACGCCGCTATTGCTACGCTATCACAATGGCGCATGGCAGACGCTGCTGAGCTAGCCGACCTAACCCCCCAGCCCCCTTCCCAGTGATGGGAAGGGGGAAGAATGATAAAGCCGCTTCCCTAATAGAGAAGCGGCTTTCTTGTTTAGTGCGTCGGCTGAGAATAGATGGGGCGGAGGAGGTGGGATTCGAACCCACGGTGCTATTCGCACACGCGATTTCCAGTCGCGCCCACTAGGCCTCTATGGGACTCCTCCAAAAGGGGTAAAAACATAAGGCGGAAGGGGCGGGATTCGAACCCGCGGTGCTCTTCGCACGCCGCTTTTCGAGAGCGGTACCATAAACCACTCGGACACCCTTCCGCCAGGGAGTATATCATATCACGCCGTCGAGCGCAAGCATTGTCCCCATCGGGTGATATACTCCCTAATACATCTGACGACATCGAATGCCAAGAAGCGAACCTATGTATATTGAGAAGAGGCCGCGCAGGCGGCCTTGGTGGCTGAAGCACCGTCCGCTCTCTAGCGGAAGCCTTTAAGCGCGCGTTCACGCGCCTGCCGCTCACAATGGAGCGCCTATGGAGCAACCTCAACCAACAGCGCCAACCCGCACACACTCCGCCGTCCTCTGGGATGTGGACGGCGTGATTATAGACAGCGCCGAGCAGCACCGCCGGGCATGGGAGCAGCTTGCCCGCGAGAATGGCTTGCCCTACAGCGATGAAGCGTTTTGGGCAACGTTTGGCATGCGTAACACCGATGTGATTCCCCGGCTGTTTGGCGTGGAGGGGCCGTCTGAGCGCATCGCCGCGCTTGGAGAACGCAAGGAAACCATCTATCGCGAGTTGCTCGAACGCGAGGCGACGACGCTGCCCGGCGCACGGGAACTGCTGGCGGCGTTGCACACGGCTGGCTACCGGCAGGCGCTCTGCTCATCCGCGCCGCCAGCCAATATCGAAGCGATCATCCGTCTGCTGGGCTTGGCAGAGTTTCTGGATGGCTATGTCTCCGGCGAAAGTGTGGCGCATGGCAAGCCCGCGCCCGACATCTTTCTGGCGGGAGCCAGGCTATTAGGGATTGCGCCTGAGCGATGCGTCGTGATCGAGGATGCGCCCGCAGGTGTGGCGGCTGCCCGTGCGGGCGGTATGCGTTGTATTGGCGTGCGCCGCGCTGGCCAGCCCGATGCGCCCGGCCTCGACGCAGCAGACTATTTGGCAAACACCCTGCGCGATGTGGATGTCGCGCTGGTGGATCGGCTGCTGGTCATAATGTGAGCGAATGATAGATCAAATGCCTCTCCATCTGGCCTGTGCAGGCGTACCCGTGACGAAGATGTGGCCTGTGCGGGCATCGAAGAGGATAAAGGCTGTGCTTGTGGTGTTTCCCTCATGAAGCCGAGAAGCGCCAGAGCGTGGTGGCGGGCCAGAGACGTGAAATGTTCCGCTTAGTTCGACGTAGCAAATGGGCATATCCGCTGGATAGTTGGCCTCAAGATACCTCTCGCCGCATGCGCGATCCAGTTCGTGAATGGTGGTAAAGACGACCTGAGTGACAGTGGGCTGGCCGAGCGCCTGGATTTTGCCGAGGGGGACGTGATGATTTAAATAATCGCGCACTTCCTGCTCCGTGAACGAGGGAATGGACTCAGTGCGTGGCTGGATAGCCGGTATACCCCGATCCATTGTATCTTCCTCACCGCTGGTTCGGCGAATACATCCAACTCGCTTGCTTTTTGGTCTGGCGCCGATAGGGGGATGTGAACCTATCCAGATTGGGTGCCGATGAAGGGACTCGAACCCTTAAGCCCGTGAGGGCAGTGGTTTTTGAGACCACCGCGTATACCATTCCGCCACATCGGCTTATCTGCCAGCGCGCTATCGTCAAACGGCGTGCGTTCCGCTGGCATGTGTAGTGTACACCATGCGCCCACCAAAGCGCAAGGGCTAGATGCTCCAGGTGCGAAAATGCCGCAGATGACAGCCATATTGGCCGCCAGATAGTGGCTGGCTCTCCGGTCGGCATGGGTTTTCCCTGGCGTGATGTTTAGCGTGGCGGGAGCAGTCGTTCCCAGTGGCGGCGCGCCTCGGCTGGCGACTGAATAACCTCCTCGTCGTCTTCATCATACATGCCATACTCGTCCGAGATGTATTCTTCGTTGGCATCCTCATCCTCATCATATGCGTCGGACGCAGGGTTCCCCTGGTAGCCCTGATAGTTGTGCGTCGCAGGCGACATATGCGCTGGCGGCTGTGCTGGTTGGGGCGCGTGTGCTCCAACGGGAGGATATGGCGCGTTGGCGTCGCCGTACACCCGCGCCGATTGTGTCTGGCCGTGCGGCTGGGTGGGAGCCGCCGCTGCTACGCCGTAGCCTGCGTAGCCGGTGTGCGCTGGCGCCGAATGGGGATGCGGCGCATGCGTCACGCGCGGCTCAAAGCCCGTGGCAACCACCGTCAGCCGCAACGCGCCGTTGGCCTGCGCGTCGTAGACTGTGCCAAAGATCACGTTTGCGTCCGGGCGGCATGCCCCGCTGAGCGCCTCGGCAATGCGTCCCACCTCGGTCATCGTCAGGTCGTCGCCGCCAGTGATATTGAAGATCACTCCCTGCGCGCCCGTGATGTCTGTCGCCAGCAACGGGTTATTGAGCGCCATGCGCGTGGCGATCTCGGCGCGATTCTCGCCGCTGGCCGAGCCAAGCGACATATACGCCGTGCCCGCATCGGACATGATGGCCCGCACATCGGCGAAATCCAGGTTGATCAAGCCAGGCACGGTGATGAGATCGCTGATCCCCTGCACGCCCATCCGTAGTACGTCGTCGGCCATGCGATAGGCCTCGAAGACACTGGTATCGCGCGCGACAAGCTGCATCAGTCGCTCGTTTGGCACGACGATCAGCGCATCCACCACATCTTGCAGCGCCGCCAGGCCGTCCTCCGCGCTGAGATGGCGACGGCGCTCGAAGGCGAAGGGCGTCGTCACCACGGCGACCGTCAGCGCGCCCTGCTCGCGGGCCGCCTGCGCCACCACCGGGCTGGCGCCTGTGCCTGTGCCGCCGCCCATCCCTGCGGTGATGAACACCATATCTGCCCCAGCGAACGCCTTGCTCAGCGCGGCAAAGCTCTCCTCAGCCGCCTTGCGCCCCACCTCAGGATTTCCACCTGCGCCGAGGCCGCGTGTCAGTTCCTCGCCAATGCGCAGGCGGATCGGCGCGTTCGCGTATTCGAGCGCCTGGGCGTCGGTATTGATTGCCATAAACGTCACGCCCTGCGTATGCGCCTCGATCATCCGGTTGACCGCGTTCGATCCGCCGCCGCCCACACCCGCGACGACAAGACGCGCGCACTCCGTTTCATATGTGTTTTGCCTCTCCTGCCTGTCCTCTGGCGCCCGTGTCGCCTCCTGTCGTGCGCCACCAGGGGCTTGTTGTGTATGCTGCGCCCGTTGTTCGCTCATGCTCATGGCTTGCCTTCCCTCTCGCTCTACCCTTCTCTCGTCGCCTGTATGTCAATCCACCTGAAAATTGCTCCAATACAATACTCTGAATGCTTTGTCATCGGACTTCGGCTCGCCGCCAAAAGCCGCCCGCATGGGGAATGGCCCAGAGCGCGCGGGTAATCCCCGCAAGCGGCCCTTTGCGTCGCCGTCTGCCACGCCGCACTGCGCTGGCGTTCGTCACGCTGGCGGTGTTACGCAATTGTCTGGCTCCCCATGTGACCACCCCGGCCACCGTGGCGAATCCTGGATGCGCCAGATCATCCGGCAGGCCCTCTATCGTTGCTGGCGACGCGACATACACCGGCAGCCGCAGGTCGTCAGCGAGAAACTCGGCCAGCCCACCAAGCGACGCGCCCCCGCCCGCGAGCGCCAACCACTGCGGGCGCACACCTGCCTGGCGCGCCTCGCGGAGCGGCGTATAGAGCGTGGCGGCCAGCTCGCGCACGCGCGCCTCGATCAGCTCGGCCAGCAGGCGGCGCGCCAGCAATTCATCGCGCTGTGTGAAGGGACGCAGATCGATCAACTCGTCTTCGTGGGCCTGCCATCCCACGCTGGCTCCGAAGCGGCGTTTGAGCGCCTCGGCGATGTCGTCAGTCAGTCGAAGCTCAGTAGCGATCTGCTGGGTGATCATCGCGCCACCCACCGACAGGGAGAGCGTGCGCCAGATTGCTCCATCGGCGTAGATCGCCAGGCCGGTTGTTTCGGCCCCTATATCCACAATGGCAGCGGTAAGCGTCTCGCGGCGTGTTGTAGCAGCTATACCCGCCCTGTCCAGCGCGCCCAGGATACCTTCGCTGGCGGCCAATGGAGCCGCGATCACATCAATTGGCTCGACCCCGGCGGCGCGCGCGCACCTGAGCAGGTTTTGGCAGACTGTGGTTGCAGCCGTCACGATATGCGTCTCCACCCCAAGCTCATAGCCCACCAGCCCCAGCGGATTGCGCACGCCCGCGATGTCGTCAACCGCGTAAGCGCGCGGGATGATGTGCAGTATCTCGCGCCGCTCATCCGCCGAGATGTGCGCGCGCGCAACGGCAACCGCCTGGGCGATGTCAGCGTGCGTCACCTCGCCGGGCGCCTGATCTGCTGAGAAACGCCCGTCGTGTGTGTCAGGCTTCGTCTGGGCGTCGGCGCCGATCTCTGCCCAACCGATGGTGTTTCGGCTGTGGAGATGCGCGCCACCAATGCTGAGGTAGGCGGCGGCGATGCGTTGGCCGCTCACGTCTTCCAGATGATCCAACGCTGCGTCGAGCGATGAGATGGCCGCCTCGGCATTGGTGATGACGCCGCCCCGCAGGCCGCGCGTGTGCGTTTCGCTTCCCGCAACGAAGGTAAGCCGCCCATCGGGTTCAAGCGCGGCGATTAGTGTGGCGATGACGCTTGATCCAATGTCCAGACCGGCGATCAGTGGCGCAGGGTTGATGTGTCCCATTGTCTTCACCTTTCCAGCGCCTCATCCGGCGACACGATAATAGGGGTAGGCTCCCCAGCGCAGATCGATCAGGGTGGCGCGCTGACCCGTTCGCGCAAGCCAGGCCAGCAGTGCGCGTAACTCCGCCAGTTGCAGGCGAACGCCCTGCGCTATTGCATCGGCAGTGGGCGGATCACCGGTTGGAGCTGCGCTTCCGTTGGCGTCATTTGCCTGTGTGGTTGCCAGGGCGGCGGCTTCTGGCCCACCGAAGAGGATGCTCAGGCCATCCGGTGTCGTCACGACAAATCCCCGGTCGCTGACCCACTGGTAGGACAGCGAAATTGCATCCAGCGCCAGATCCAGCAACCCGGCGATCTCCGGCAAACGCAACTGCGCTGCCATCACGATCACATTCTCGTCAATTTTTGTGATCTGCTGCGCCTGTGTCTCGCTGACGCCGCTCACGAGCACTGCTGGCAGCGATCCAACCTCCATTGCCGGATCGAGCGCCAGCCTGCCATCCGCATTGACCACGCCCATCGCCACCCCATCCGCGCCAAACGCCAGCGTCAGCGCGCCAACCCGCCAGAGCAACGCCACCTGTCGCAAATGCACGCTGACCACCAGCGCCGCGGGGTACTGCGGCGCCACACTGGCCTGCGCGATCAACGGCGAGGCGGCGATCACCCGCGCGTCACGAGCGAGGTCGCAGCGAAAGATATTGCATCCGGTCAGCGGCAAACGCCTGATCTGCGCGATCACTACAGGGTCGCTCGTGCCCTGGATGATGATGTGGCGCACACGCCAGGTGGGCGAGGTAAGCGCCCACGTGGGAACGCCGATCAGCGCCGTCAGGCACACTCCCAACAGCAGGGTGAGCATGATCCGTCGCAGCCAGCCTCGCCAGCCGATGCGTCTGCGCGAGCTCCTGAGGACGCCAACGGCCCGACGCTTTCCCGTGCGCAGGCGGTATGCGCTGTGAACACGCTGCTGGGCGTGTTGGGCGCGCTGTGCCTGGCGTGATTGCCGCTCTTGGCGCTGTGGCGCGCGACGCCCACGGCTGGCTGGTTTGGGGCGAAAGTCCCCCGCCTCCGAGAGATCAATGCCGATCAGGTAGCCGCCTTGATCCGTTTGTTCTGCTTTATTGCGTTGGTTGAACTGTGTTGTGGGCATGGCAAACGCTCCCCGCGCGCGCAACTGGCAATGGAGTATGGCTGTGTCGCAGGCGTCGGAGGAAGCCAAAAGCGTATCGGGCGCCAACCCAGGAGTGAAGTAGGAGAAACAAGGCATCTCCGGTTCGAACGTCTGGGCGGTTGGCACACAATATCCCAACGGCTCCGCCGAACCGCTTGCCATGCACTGGGATGGGGTGCGCTGGAAGGTTGTTCCTATGGTCAACCCTGGAATCGGTGGCAGGCTCACAGGAATTGCGGCGATCACCTCGACAGATGCTTGGGCAGTTGGTAGGGCAAATCACTCTCTCAAGCCTCCTTTCCATATCGAGAAGGGGGCTTGTTGTGTGTCTCTTGTCTTTGCATCATGGGCTTGCCACCCATCCCTAGAGCGTGAAACACTTCGACACTTCTCTGCATCCCCATTACTGACGGTATTTTTCGACCGATCAAGTGGCCTCCAAAGAGGAAGTCGCGTGCGCATGACAACCGATGTTGGAGACACGGAAAACACGGAAAACAAGGAAAAGAGGTTGTCGGATGATGCAGCAAGTGAAATGTAAGAGACGATGGATGTGGAAGATGGCTGTGGTTGCGCTGGCGCTGGCGGCGCTGCTGGCGTTCGCTCCGCTGGCGCTGGGCGCATATGCCCAGGCGTTTACGCCACACCACAGGGCAAGCAGTTCCGGTTGGACGATTGTCCCAGACGCGCTGGGTGGCGCGCTGAATAATGTGCTGGGGGCCTCGGCCACTATCGCGTCAAACGACGCTTGGGTTGCCGGAGACCATAATTATGGCGGTACATCTACAACATTGTTTGAGCATTGGAATGGGGTCAGATGGTCAATCGTGAGCAGCCCCAACCCTGGCAATAGGTATAACATGATTGCCGCGATGTCAGCCGACCGCTCGACTGATGTGTGGGCGGTTGGCTCCTACGACAACGAGAATAGTGGCGGAAACTACCTGCCGCTGGTGGAACACTGGAACGGCGTGCGCTGGTACAGCATCTTTAGCCCGGTTCCACCTCATAGCTCTGTATCATTGCTCACTGGCGTCACTGCGCTCTCGGCGACCGACGCCTGGAGCACGGGAAGTTACTGGGTAAGAGAGAGTGGCCTAAACATCCCGTTCGTCGAACATTGGAATGGCGTGCGCTGGAGCTTTGTCGCCATCCCGAACATTGGGTTTGCGTACACGCTCAATGCCCTCAAAGGCATCTCCGGCTCGAACGTCTGGGCGGTTGGCAGTCAGTATCCAACAAACAACTCAGCTACGCCGTTGACAATGCACTGGGATGGCGTACGCTGGACTGTCGTTTCGGCTCCTAGATCGGGAGTAAGCAGCGGCTTTTCGGCAATCGTCGCCATCACCTCAACGGACATTTGGGCGGTCGGTTCGGAACTTCAGAGTGTGGGGAGCTTTCAGCGCTCGTTCGCCGAACATTGGAACGGCTCCTCCTGGCAGATTGTCTATACGCCGACCATCAACTCCTCGGCGAATGCGGCTTTTACGGGAGTCGCCGCTACGTCCTCTCATACGGTGTGGGCGGTTGGCTATACAGCGAGTAACACATCAACCACTCAACTGTTCCCCTTCATTGATGAATGGAATGGGACAAACTGGACAGCGGTTTCGATTCCCGTTCGGCCATCCATGACCGCAACGTCGTTGTTACTGGGGGTCTCTGCGACACCGCAAGGCGGGGTATGGGCGGTTGGATACCTGGTTCCGCTCAATAAGCTGGCGCCTACGACGCTGATTCTGCGGCATAGCTAGCCATTTACTCAGCCGCCTCATTTGCCGACGTTTGCCAGCCGTTCGCGGCGAAGATGGCGAGCGTCGGCTGATCCCCTGGCACATATGTCACCATCGAGTAGTCGTGCGCGCCGCTGAAGACGCTGATCGTCGTGCGCAGCGCCAGCGTGCCCAGGCGCGAGTGGCGCATATGGAAGACGAAGCTGGGGCTGACTGTCGAGCCAGGGTCGGATGAATCGGCGATGCGCGTGAAGTCGGGCTGAGTGCGCAACGAACGCCAGAGCGTGCGGTACTCCGGCAGATAGGTCAGGCTGCGGGTGTTGTGCTTGAAGTCCACCAGCAGCCGCCGCGCCAGCGTCTCCCACGGGCGGAAGCGCGCGCGATAAGTGGGATCGAAGACGACCGAGAGCAGGTTCTGGTTGTGTGTGGCAAGCGCGGCGGTATCAAGCTCGAACAATTCGACGGCGGCCGCGTTCCATGCGGTGATGTTCCACAGGCGATCCAGACTGTGTGCAGGGAACGCCGTATTATGGACGAGTAACCCGGCCAGTTCGCGCAGATCAAACAAGTCTTGCTGCTCGGCCTCGTCTTCCATTTGTTCGCCGGTCAGCGCCGAGAACGCATGCGCCAGCCGCTGGCGATCCTCGCCGCGCAGTTCGAGCGCCCGTACAATTGCTCGCGCCACCCGCGCCGAGGGCGCATAGCGTTGTCCCGTTTCGAGATGATAGATATACGTGCGTGAGAGCCGCGCCGCACGCGCAAGCTGCCCCTGCGAGAGGCCGCGTCGCTGGCGAAAGAGCGCCACCAGCGTCCCAAAGTCTTCGATGGGCGCCCGCTGTCTGCCCGCCACGCTGGCCGAGGGGGATTGACGCGCGCCCGACACCGCTGGATTGCCGGTAGGCGTGCCCGCGTGTGACAGACGTTGATCTCCACTGGTAGGCTGTGTACGCATCGAGATGCTCCCTTTCTTGCTCTCCCCTTGCCGATGGTAGCTACCTGCCACCCATATCCTATCGCTGTTAGCTGGTGCGACAAAAATACTCATATTGATGTTAGCTGGCAACGCGGCAATTCGCAAGGGCGCGTCTTATAATGCGTATATCAAATCTTGTCTATCCCTGTGTTGATGTGCGTGTACACGGCGTAAGCGATCACAAACCGGAGCGTTTCCACTCAAAGAGGAGGGCGCCAATGGGAGAGCATCAAGAAGGTTTCTCGGCTCAGGGTGAGCAACGTGGAACAGTTACCCCTTTGCATACCGAAGTCACTGATGTCGCCAGTGTCGGCGCGGCTACAGCGTCTACGGCGGCGCTCGACGCGAGCCTGACGCGCCCGTGGCTTGCGCACTATTCCGCTGGCGTGCCCCAGCGCATTGACATCCCGGAGCGCCCCCTGAGCTGGTTGCTTGATGAAGCTGCACGCAAGGTCAGCGCCCGCGCCGCTATTTCGTATTATGGCACGCTGATCTCCTATGCGCAGTTCGCCTCGCTGGCAGATCGTTTCGCGCGCGCGCTGGTGAAGCTTGGCGTGCAGCGTGGAGATCGCGTCTCGCTCTGCCTGCCCAATACACCACAGTTCCCCATCGCGTTTTTTGGCGCGCTCAAAGCGGGCGCTGTGGTCGTACCAACCAATCCGCTCTATACTCAGCCGGAGCTTGAGCACCAGCTCAACGACGCTGGCGTGAAGGTGGTCGTCACGCTGGATATGCTCTACCGCACGCTGGCCACCGTTCGCGCACGCACGCCCGTTCAGCATGTCATTATCGGCAGCGTCGCTGACTACTTTCCAACTGGCCTGGCGCTGGCCTACAATGCGCGTGAGTTCGTCACGCGGCGCGGCAAGCCACATATTGACGCGCAGACCTGGCGCGATTCCAGCCTGCATGGCTTCAAAGATGTGATCGGCGCCTCGCATGATCGCCAGGGCTTTGAGGTCTATCAATTGCCGGAGCCTGCCGCGCCCGATGATCTGGCCGTGTTGCAGTACACTGGCGGCACGACGGGCGTCGCCAAGGGCGCTATGCTCACCCATCGCAACCTGCTGGCGAACGCGGCGCAAAGCTGGGCATGGAGCGAGCAGTCCGCTGAAGACCCGCATACCTCGCTCTGCGTTGCGCCGTTCTTTCATGTCTACGGGCTGACGGTGGGCATGAACCTTTCGATCCTGGCAGGCGCGACGATGGTGCTGTTGCCGCGCTTCACCATCGAGGATACCCTGAAGGCCATCGAACGTTACAAGCCTGATAATTTCCCCGGTGTGCCGACGATGTATCTGGCGCTGGCGCGTGCGGCGGAAAAGAAGCCTCATAACCTCTCTTCCGTGAAGGTATGTATCAGCGGCTCGGCCCCCTTGCCGCTTGAAGTGCAGCGACGTTTCGAGCAGGTCTCCGGCGGGAAGGTGGTCGAAGGTTACGGGCTGACCGAGGCGTCGCCCGTCACGCACTGCAATCCCGTCTTTGGCGACCGCCGCATCGGTACGATTGGCCTGCCTGTTCCCAACACCGACGCCGCCATCATCAACCCCGAAACGTGGGAACCGATGCCTGTTGGCGAACGCGGCGAGATCGTCGTGCGTGGGCCGCAGGTGATGCGCGGCTACTACAATCGCCCCGACGAGACGGCGAAGGTGATACACAACGGCTGGCTGCGCACAGGCGACATCGGCATCATGAACGAAGAGGGCTACTTCTCGGTGGTGGATCGCGCGAAAGACCTGATCATCGCAGGTGGCTACAACGTCTTCCCGCGTGAAGTTGAAGAGGTCTTGTTCGAGCATCCCAAAGTGCTGGAAGGCGCAATCGTCGGCATTCCCGACGAGTATCGCGGCGAGACCGTCCGCGCGTATGTCGTCCCCAAGCCGGGCGAGGCGCTGACCGCCGAGGAGCTTGACGCCTTTATGCGCGAACGGCTGGCGGCCTATAAAGTCCCCAAGTCGTATGTCTTCCGCGAGACGCTACCCAAGACGCTGGTGGGCAAGGTGCTTCGCCGTGCGCTGCGCGAAGAAGCCATTGCCGAAATGGCGACAGGGCAGGCGGCAGGCGGCTCAAGCCGCGCCTAAGGGCGACGCCACCAAGTCCGCCTGCGCGGACTAGAGATAGATCAGACGTCATAGCCTCTTGCATGGCGGAAGAGGGAAACCTGGAAACAGACAAAGCCGGTGTTCTTCAGCGAGAACGATGGCCCAGGTAGCCCGCGCAGGCGGGCGTTGTGGCCGCAGCGCAGCGTAGGCCTTTAGGCGCGGCTTGAACCGCCCGCCTGCCTACTTGTATGATCCATGAGCAAAGGAGCGAGACCCACATGGCGACCGAAGCCAAAATCGAGACTGGCGCGAGCTTTCTGACGACGCCGGTCACACGCGCAAACTTCCTGACGTTGGAGAAGCTTGACAACGAGCAACGCCAGATTCGTGAGTCGGCAGCGACCTTCATCGAGCGCGACGTGCTGCCCAAGACCGACGCGATTGACGCGCAGGAGCCGGGGCTGATGCCAAGCCTAGTAAAAGCGGCAGGTGAGCAGGGCTTGCTGATGGTGGATGTGCCAGAGGAGTACGGCGGGGCCGACCTCGGCATGATCGTCAGCGCGCTCGTGGGGATGGAGATGCGCCAAGCGTCGTTTGCTGTGGCGATGGGCGCGCACACCACCATTGGCACGCTGCCCATCGTCTTCTATGGCACGCCCGAACAGAAGCAAAAGTACCTGCCTGCGCTGGCTACTGGCGAGATCATTGGCGCCTATGCGCTGACCGAGCCAGGGGTTGGCTCCGACGCGATGTCAATTCGCACACGCGCCCAGCTTTCTGAGGACGGCAAACACTACATCTTGAATGGCGCCAAGCAATGGATCTCCAACGCGGGCTTCGCCGATCTCATGGTCGTCTTCGCCAAAATTGACGACACCAAGCATACCGCCTTCATCGTGGAGACGAAGTGGCCGGGCGTCTCAACCGGCGCCGAGGAGAAGAAGGTCGGCATCAAGGGGTCGTCCACGCGCACGGTCTACTTCGACAACGTGCAGGTTCCCGTCGAGAACGTGCTGGGCGAGATCGGCAAGGGCTATAAGATCGCCTTCAACATCCTCAACATCGGACGGCTGAAGCTGGGCGCTGGCACGACGGGCGGCGCGAAGGCTGCGCTCAACATGGCGGCGGCCTACGCCAACGAGCGTAAAGCGTTTGGGCGTCCGCTCAGCGGCTTCGGGCTGATCAAGAAGAAGCTTGCCCACATGGCCGCGCTGGTCTACGCCTCGGAGGCGCTGGCCTTCCGCACGGTGGGGCTAGTCGAAGACGCCCGTTTGGCCGCAGGCGACGACCGCCAGGCGCAGTTGCAGGCTATCGAAGAGTACGCCATCGAATGCTCAATCGCCAAGATATTTGGCTCCGAGACGTTGTTCTTCTGCGTGGATGAGGGCGTGCAAATCTTTGGCGGCTACGGCTTCATGGACGAGTATCCCATCTCGCATGCCTGGCGCGACTCGCGTATCAACCGCATCTTCGAAGGCACCAACGAGGTGAACCGACTGGTGGCTGCTGGCACGCTCTTCACCCGCGCCATGGAGAACCGCGTTGACCTCTTCTCGGCCTTCCCGGAGATTGACGAGCAGGTGAACAGCGGCGTTGCGCCCAACTTCGCTGGGGATGATACGCCCGCCGGGCTGCGTGAGTATATCAACCTTGTCGAGCGGACAAAGCGCGCGGCGATCTACGCTTCGATGAAGAGTTCGATGAAGTTCATGGCGAACATGCGCGAGGAGCAGGAGTTCCTAGACTACACCGCCAACCAACTCATCACGATCTTCGCGATGGATAGCGCCGTGGCCCGCGCGCTCGACGCCGCCCGCAACAACGCCGCAGACGCCCACACGCACGAATTGCTGGCGCAGGTGGCGACGCTCCGCCTGGCCGCCGAGGCACGGCAGGCGATGGAGGGCGCGCTGACGATGGCCTTCGAAGGCGACGAGCGCGCTGAAGAACTGGCGAAGGTACGCCGCTACCTGGGCGACCCTGAGGCAAGCATCGTCCCCTTGCAGCGCGAACTGGCTGGGATCATCTCTGAGCAGGGCAAGTATCCGGTGGATTAAGCCCACAGAAAGGCCAAACACTATGGCGGAGTTGGAAGCCATCCGCGCGATGATGCGCGACGCCGTCCCGTTCTATCGCGTGCTCGGCGTGCAGGCGGAATCGGTTGCGCCGGAGCACGTGGAGTTGTCGCTGGCGCAGACGCCTGAGCGGCTCAACCATGTGGGCACGATGCACGCGACAGCGCAGTTTGGGCTGGGCGAGGCGGCTGGCGGCATGATGGCAGCCGCCGCCTTCAACGACCTGATCGCCCAGGGCGCGGCGCCCGTCGTCACGCAAGTGACGATCTCGTATCTCAAGTCGGCGCGCGGCGATCTGCGCGCGGTCGCCACCCTCAGCCGTGATGAGCAGACGCGCATCCGTAGCGAGATGAGCGCCAACGGACGCGCAAAGTTTAGTGTTCCCGTGCAGGTGTTCGACGCCGCCGGAACCCAGACGACCGCGCTCCAAACCGAGTGGGTGCTGCTGGGGCCGAGAACCTAATCCCTAACCCTTTCCCATCTATGGGAAGGGGAATAATGATGACGCTGCCAGGGTAGGAGCTTCTTCGATGCCGGAGTCGTTCAAGACGCGCCTGATGCGTTGGCGCTTCAACATCTTTCCAGCGTATTGGGGAACCGGCGCGAAAGTGACGTATATTGCCAGCGATTACCATGAGGTGAGGGTGAAGCTGCCGCTGAACTGGCGCACGTTTAACTACGTCGGCACGATCTTCGGCGGCAGCATGTATGGCGCGGTTGACCCAATGTACATGATCATGCTGATCCAGAATCTTGGGCCAGAGTATATCGTCTGGGACAAAGCCGCCAACATTCGCTTCAAGAAGCCGGGGCGTTCGACGCTCTATGCGCGCTTTACGCTGGATCAGCAGGAACTCAATGCGATCCGCGCCGCGCTGACCGAACAGCGTTCGCTAGATCGCACCTATCACATAGACCTGACCGATAAAAACGGCGTCGTCTGCGCGACAGTCGAAAAGACGTTGTATATCCGCCGGAAAACGGCAGAAGAGGAAACAAACCATGCCAGAAGCAGTGATTGTTAGCACGGCGCGCACGCCGATTGGCCGCGCGAACAAGGGCGCGTTACGTGTGGTGCGCGGCGATGACCTGGGCGCCGTCGCCGTGCGCGGGGCGCTCTCACGCACACCAGAGTTTGACCTGAGCCTGATCGAAGATGTGATCATCGGCTGCGCCTTCCCTGAGGGTGAGCAGGGGATGAACCTCGCCCGCATCATCACCGGATTGGCTGGTCTGCCCACCACGGCAGGCGGCGTGACCGTCAACCGTTTCTGCGCCAGCAGCCTGCAAGCCGTCAACATGGCTGCGCAGAGCATTCTGTTGGGCCAGGGTGATGTGATCATCGCGGGCGGCGTCGAGAGTATGTCGCGTGTGCCGATGGGTGGTTTCAATCCCAGCTTCAACCCCAAGCTGATCAACAACCCTGATGGCGTCGAAGCCTGCTTTGGCCACGGCGAGAAGACCACTGCGTTTAGCCAATCATACATCCCGATGGGGCTGACGGCAGAGAACCTCGCGAAGAAGTACGGGATCAGCCGCGAGGATCAGGATAAGTTTGCGTTGCGTAGCCATCAGCGTGCGCTTGCTGCGATGGACGCTGGCATCCTGGCCAAAGAGATCGTCGGCGTGCCGCTGCCCGATGGCGAGACGATGACCACCGATGAGGGGCCACGCCGCGATACTTCGCTCGAACGCCTAGCCTCGCTGGAGCCAGCGTTTATTGCTGGCGGCACGGTGACGGCTGGCAACAGCAGTCCGTTGAACGACGGCGCGTCGGCAGCGGTGCTGATGTCGGCTGAGAAGGCGCGTGAGCTTGGCGTGAAGCCGCGCGCGCGTGTGCTGGCGATGGCGGTCGTTGGTGTCGAGCCTGAGTACATGGGCATTGGGCCAGTCAACGCGGTACGCAAGGCGCTGCAACGCGCGCATCTGCAACTCTCCGATATTGACGTGATCGAACTGAACGAGGCGTTCGCAGCGCAGTCGTTGGCTGTCATCCGTGAACTTGGGCTTGACGAGGAGAAGGTCAATCCACACGGCGGCGCTATCGCTTTGGGGCATCCGCTTGGCTCGTCGGGCTGCCGCATCGTTGGCTCGCTGCTTAACGATCTGGAGACACTGGATAAGCGGCTGGGTATTGCCACGCTGTGCGTCGGCGGCGGCCAGGGTGTCGCGACAGTTGTCGAGCGGCTGGCCTAACCCCCTGGCCCCCTTCCCCACACGCGCGGGAAGGGGGTATCACATAAAGGAAGTTCTGTTATGAGCTATACCATCAAACGCGCGGCGGTCGTTGGCGCGGGTATCATGGGAGCGGGCATCGCGGCGCTGCTGGCGAACGTCGGCATCCCCGTTACCATACTCGACATCGTACCGCCCGACGCGCAGAACAGCACAGACCGCACGGCGCGCAATCGCTTCGCCCAGACGGGGCTTGAGCGCGCGCTGAAGGCTAAGCCTGCCTCGGCGTTCTTCACGCCACGCGCCGCGAAGCTCGTTACCATCGGCAACACTGAGGATGACTTTGCTCAGCTTGGCGAGGCCGATTGGATCGTGGAGGCCATCGTCGAAGAGATCGGCGCCAAGCGTGATCTCTTCGCGCGCATCGAGCAAGCACGCAAGCCGGGGACGATCATCAGCTCGAATACATCGGGGTTGCCTGCGGCGATGCTGCTGGAAGGGCGCAACGAGGAGTTCCGCCGCCATTTCCTGATCACCCACTTTTTCAATCCCGTGCGCTTTATGAAACTGCTGGAGCTGGTGGCCGGGCCGGAGACCGATCCTGAGTTGATGCGCTTCATGGGCGCGTTTTGCACAGATACGCTCGGTAAAGGCGTTGTCTATTGCAAAGACCGTCCCAGCTTCATCGGCAACCGCATTGGCAACTACGGCTTCGCCGCAGTCGTTCACCGCATGCTGGCCGAGGGCTATAAGATCGAGGAGGTTGACGCGATCTTCGGCCCGGCGATGGGGCGCCCGCGTTCGGCGGTCTTCCGCACGGGCGACCTCGCCGGCGTGGATACGCTGTTGCATGTGGCCGACAGCCTCTACGAGAACCTGCCGGACGACCCACAGCGCGACCTCTTCCGCCTGCCTGACTTCATCCGCGAGATGGTCAACCGCAAATGGCTGGGCGACAAGACTGGCCAGGGTTTCTACAAGAAGGTGAAAGGCGCGGATGGCGAGTCGCAGATTCTCGTGCTTGATCCGGCGACGATGGAGTATCGCCAGCAAGACTCCGTACACTTCTCATCGTTGGATAGCGTGAAGGGGAATCCTGACGCCAATGAGCGGGTGAGGACGATGATCACAGCGAGCGACCGCGCGGGCAAGCTCGCCTGGGAAGTGACCGCCGACACGCTGCTCTACGCCGCAGCCGTCGCGCCGGAGATCGCCGACGACATCGTGAACATAGACAACGCGATGCGTTGGGGCTTCAACTGGGAGGCTGGCCCCTTCGAGACATGGGATGCGCTTGGCGTAGCGACGCTGGCCAAACGCATGACCGACGAGGGGCGCACGCTGCCGACGCTGATTGAACAGGTGTTGGCGACGCCTGAGCAACGCTTCTACACCGAGACGCCGACGCGCAGCTATTACGACTTCCAGTCGGGGCAGTACAAGCCCGTCCCAGAGACCGGGCCAAGGCTCGCCCTTGCGCCGCTCAAAAAAGCTGGCAAAGTGGTGAAGTCGAACCGCAGCGCCTCGCTCATTGACCTGGGCGACGGCGTGCTGGGGCTTGAGTTCCACGCGAAGATGAATGCGATTGACGACGAACTGACGGCGATGCTGGCCGCCGCGACACAGGAGGCGGCTGCCAACTGGCGCGCGCTGGTCGTCGGTAACGAGGCGCCCGATTTCAGCGTGGGCGCCAACCTGGCGCAAGTCTTGATGGCGGCGAAGATGCGCCAGTGGCCGCTGATCGAGAAAGCTATCGTCGCACTGCAACAGGCCAATCAGGCGTTGAAGTATTGCGCCGTGCCGACAGTGGTGGCCCCAGCCGGGCGCACGCTGGGCGGCGGCTGCGAGATCGTGATGCACGGGCAGCATGTGCGTGCGGCGGCTGAGACCTACATCGGGCTGGTGGAGGTGGGCGCGGGCGTCATTCCGGCGGGCGGCGGCTGCAAAGAGCTGCTGGCGCGCTGGCAGGCGATGTCGCCGGAGCATGGACCATTTGGGCCGTCGCGCCATGTCTTCGAGTTCGTGGCAATCGCGACGGTGGCCACCAGCGCCGCCGACGCCAAACAATATGGCTTCCTGAAGAAGAGCGACGCCATCACGCTGGATCGCGAACGCCTGCTGGCCGACGCGAAGGCCGACGCGCTGGCCCTGGCCGAGAAAAAAGATCGTGGCGAGTGGCAGCCGCCCACCCCGGCGACGTATCACCTGCCCGGCCCAGGCGGGCGATTGGTCTTGGAGCAGGTGGTGGACAACCTTCGCTTGCAGGGCAAGGCCAGCGAACACGACGCGGTAGTGGCGGGCAAGCTGGCATATGTGCTGACGGGCGGCAATTGCTCACCGTTGGATACGCTGACCGAGCAAGACATCCTCGATCTGGAACGCGAGGCGTTCATCAGCCTGTGTGGCATGCCCAAGACGCAGGCGCGGATGGAGGCGCTGCTGAAGACGGGCAAACCACTACGGAACTGACCTATCCCCCAACCCCCTTCCCATTGATGGGAAGGGGGTATTTTTGCGCTTATGATCAGCAAATACGCCGACTGACAGACTACTTTGCCTTACAGCCCATACTGAAGCAAGTAGGCTACGATGTCATCTTTTTTGCTTAGCGTTTTGGGCTTGGTTCCCGGATATTTCTCTTGTACCAGAGCCACTGCCTTTTTGAGGGATGGCAAATCATACTTCCGTAGCTGGGCGAACAAATCGTCGCCGCTAAAATGCTGTGCCAGTAATTGGAGATCGGGAGCGTCAGTGGGGCTTGCTTTTGTTGTTTTGCTCGCCTTTGAGCTTCCTTCTCCATTGGTTACTTTTGTGTTGCTATTGCTACGCTTGGTTCGGGACGTGGCTGGCGGAACAAGTTCTTCATACAAGCGTCGGATGCGCTCACGCAATGCGGCGTTATGCTGAATCTCATGAGCAACCACCTCTGTGAGCGCCACTGTGAGGTAGGTCAGGTTCTTGGGGCCAACGACACCAACGCCCAGCGCTTCACAAAACTGCCGGGTCGCAAGCGCGCTACGAGTTTTGACATCGACTACATCATGCGTTGTCTCTGTTTGGGGCGCAAGGATCACTGACATCGTTCGAGTACCTCCTCAAGGAGTGCATGATAAGCGTTCACGGCGTGTTTAGCACGCATGGGATTATTTTCAAGCGCCACTGCGTTGGGAATCTTGGATTGGAGCAGATCGCTCCCTCGACGTAGAAACAATTCTTGAATCTGTACTTCAGCCGCAACAAAGGTCTTCGCGAGCATCCCATTTGCCATTACGCACGAGATCGTGACCAAACTTACCACCAGCAATAACCCGCCGCAGGACGCTTATCTGATTATGCAGCGTGAGGCGGCTGACAAGTTCTGTGGCGCCCGGCGTGGGTATCTCTATGCCGCGCTGCTGGCGCCGTGGTTCGAGGCGAGCATCATCCACCACTTTCAGCGAAGCGACTTTACGCCAAGCCCGCGTGTGGATGTGGTGATGCTGCGTCTGAACAAACGCGGCCCACCGCTCATCGTCTCCCATGAACGCCAACTCTATCGCGATTTCGTCGTCCATGCCTTTGTCACGCGCCAGCCCACGCTCAGCCACACCTTGAAAGCCATGCTCTCACATCAGCAGTTGCGCCAGATGACGCGCACGCTTGGCATTGATCTCTGTGTACCCCCATCAACCCTCACCACCCAACAATGGATACAGCTATTTCACCACTTCAGCCAGATAGGCAGTCCTCAGGCGCGCCGCTTGATCAGCGGCAGCGAACGTCGCCTCAGACAGCAGCAAGCGAAACTGCATAAGGTTCACCGAACACGTGCAGCGCAAGCCAGGAGTGGGTGAGGATGTATTACTGCGCCAGGAATGCATCGAGGTCGGCGAAGGGCAGAAAGTCGCCAGCGTCTTTCGCGTAGTACGTCTGATGGATGCGCTGATCCAGCCCGATCAGGAAGTCGGCGGGCATCCGTGTAATAGGCCCATCCAGCGCCTTGATATTCGCCAACAGGCTCCAGACGCCCACATGCTTCTCCTTCGCCTCGCGATACATGTTTCCGCGCGTCAGCCGTGCCTGCAGAATACCCATCCACGATGTTTGCACGCCATACAGCCCGTAGAGTGCGCCAGTATGGTCAGCGATGATGGGGAACGGCGCCTGCTGCATGTCAAGATACTTGTGGGCATTCTGCTCCGACGACTCAAAGAAGGTGATAACTGATAATCCCCGTCGCTGGTATTCGGGGTAACGGCGAATGAGATACCAGAGGCGCACGTTGCAGAGCGGGCAGGCGGCCGGGCGCGCGAACCAGAGCAAGAGCTTCCGTCCGTGGTATGCTGAGAGGGAAACAGGCGCGCCTGTGATGTCGCGCGTGTGAAAATCGGGCGCGAGTTGTCCGGGTTTGAGTTTCATGACCGCCGCTTTCTGTTCATCTGATACTCTTCATGCGCCTGATCAGGACGTATACTATTATTTGTAAAATATGTGCTCCGACGCAAATCACCGTCAAATTGGCTAGTGAGATTGCGTAGAAATGCGCAACCGCCGTGCCTGTGAACATGGCGACTAGAAGTCGGGACGAAGATCTGACAACGCCAAGCAAAGGCTAAACAAGGGCTAAACAAGAAAGGTGATCACTACGGCTACGACACAACCACAGATAGGTTATCCTTTCGCACGCTATCTTAATGTGCAGACGGCGATGGGCGCCAGCTTCGCGCCCGGTGGTGAGCGATTGAGTTTTCTCACCGATATTTCCGGTGTGGGCGAGGTATGGAGCGTTGGACTCGATGCGCGGCTGACCATGCCACCCTGGCCGACGCAGTTGACGTTTCGTGGTGAGCGAGCCGCAAGCGCACGCTTCTCGCCAACCACCGAGACGTTGTTGGTGAGCGGCGATATAGGTGGTAGCGAGCGCACGCAGCTCTTTTTGCTTGGCGACGATGGCGCACAGTTTGAGGCGCTGACAAACCGCCCCGAAACGATCTATACCTTCGGCGATTGGTCACCCGATGGCAAGCGCATTCTCTACGCCAGCAACGAACGCGACCCACGCTACTTCGATGTGTATGAGCGTGAGATCGCCAGCGGCGAGATGCGCCTACTGCTTCAGAACGACGCCATGAATACGCCTGCTCGTTATGCTCCTGATGGGCGTTCGGCGCTGATCGAGCGGCGCACTGATCGCTACCAGCGCAATCAGCTCCTGCTGGTGGGGACAATGACCGGCGAAACCGGCACAGTGCGTATGCTGACGCCTGAGCTCACCGAAGGCACGGCGCAGTATGCTTACGCCGCGTGGTCGGCGGATAGGCGTGGTTTATATCTCCTCAGCGATCGTAACCGCCAGTTTGTCTCGCTGTCCTGGCTCGACCTCGAAACGTGCGAACTGCGCTTCCTGAGCGACGAGCAATGGGACGCCGAGGCGCTGGCCGTCTCAGCCGATGGCGCGCGACTGGCGCTTGTCACGAATGAGGATGGCTATTCCCGGCTGGAACTCTTCGACGTAGCGGATGGCTGGGAGGCGCGCACGCTGCTCCCCACGCCCACGCTACCCGATGCGCTACGCGGAGTGATAGCAGAGCCTGTGTGGTCGCCGGATGGCGCCCGCTTGGCGTTTACGCTTGCGCCCGCCGCAGATACGGTTGACGTGTGGGTATGGGATACCAACACCTCCACGCTGACGCGCGCCACCCGCAGCGCGCTTGGCGGCATTCCACGCGAAACGTTTGTGACGCCGGAACTGGTTTACTATCCCACGTTTGACGGTCGCCAGATTCCCGCGTTCCTCTATCGCCCAAAAGATGGCCCACAAAACAACCTCCCTGTAGTCATATATGTCCATGGTGGGCCCGAGGGGCAGTTCCGTCCCACCTTCAATGCGGTGATCCAATTCCTGGTGAGCCAGGGCTACGGTGTGTTGGCGCCCAATGTGCGCGGCAGCACAGGCTACGGCTACGACTATCAGAGCCTCGACGATGTGCGCCTGCGCATGGATTCGGTGAACGATCTGCGCTATGCCGCGCTCTGGCTTGCGGAGCAAGGCATCGCCGATGCGAAACGTATCGCCGTGATGGGCGGCAGCTATGGCGGCTTTATGGTGTTGTCGGCGCTGACGACCTATCCTGAGGTCTGGGCGGCGGGCGTGGATATTGTTGGGATCGCGAACTTTGTTACATTTTTAGAAAACACTGGGCCGTGGCGGCGTAAGCTGCGCGAGGCGGAGTACGGTAGCCTGGAGCGTGACCGCGAGTTTTTGGAAGAGATTTCGCCGATTCACCATGTGGATCGTATCACCGCGCCGCTGTTCGTCGTGCATGGGGCGAACGATCCGCGTGTGCCTGTGGGCGAGGCGGAACAGATCGTCGCGGCGCTGCGGGCGCGCAAGACGCCGGTGGAATATCTGCGCTTCGATGACGAGGGGCACGGGTTGATCAAGCGCGCCAACCGGCTGGTGGCGTATCCGGCGATTGCCCGCTTCCTGGATGAGCATCTACGCGCGGAGTAGAAACCGGACGGAAATTTGCTCTTGACGTGGCGGTGTCTATGGTGTATGCTGAGGGCAGTGGAAACATAAACACTTAGGTGGGTAGCTCAATTGGTAGAGCAGTGGTCTCCAAAACCACCGGTTGCGGGTTCAAGTCCTGTCCCACCTGCCCTAATTTCAAGCGGGTTCACACAATACCATGTGAACCCGCTTTTTTGCTTT